>ULTD01026112.1_pt1 | contig 30129 bp, 24 predicted proteins | sample 1957321 | NCBI WGS metagenome assembly ULTD01 (sample SAMEA4835726, study PRJEB28245) | human gut metagenome | biome: gut microbiome; material: fecal sample | place: Denmark | collected 2008
AGTGTTTTAGGTGTTTTCAGAGTTGCCAAAATTCCAACTCTGATTTCAGTTAAATGATTGATATTCAGCTATTTGTAGGTTGTGCTACATGTGGCTGGCAGCAAGGTTGCCCACGTGAGGACTTGCCGCCCTCGGCACTAGAGGGAGGCGCCTGCGAAGCAGGAGGGCCTGGTCCTCGCGGGGGCTTCTTGCTGCCGCACGTGCTATCCCCGCAAAGGCTTCCCTGCCCGCCAGCTCCGGCCCGGCATCTGCTGATGCTTGAGCAGAGCGGGCCCTTGCCGCCGCCGAGCGTTTTTTTGAGTATTACTAAGCCCGCCAAGTTGAGAAATACCGGAGAGTGTTATATCTTTGTGGATGTTTGAAATAGTGTCAGTTAATAACGGAAGATATAACATGTTGAATAAGATTTTTTCATGTCTGGCAGCACTTCTTTGTGCTTCAGTCGCTTCGATGCCGGTGAGCAATGCCGGTGAACTCTCTTCGGACTCTTTGCGGTTTTCAAGTTCGCCAAACACTCCAACTCCTTCATCAGCTGCGAGGACAGATACCTGCCTGAAGGACGGGTGGCGGTTCCATCGCGGAGAGGCCGACGGGGCTTTCATGCCGGTTTATGACGACTCCGGATGGGAAAGCGTGAGCGTGCCGCACGACTGGGCCATAACCGGGCCTTTCAGCATTGAAAATGACCTTCAGCACGTGCAGATAGTGCAGAATATGGAGACGAAGGCATCGCTCAAGACCGGTCGCACCGGCGGTCTGCCATATGTGGGAGTGGGCTGGTACAGGACCGAGTTCAATGTCCCGGACGGACTGAAAGCGGAACTGCTGTTCGACGGCGCGATGAGCGAGGCACGGGTTTATGTCAATGGCCATGAGGTCTGCTTCTGGCCTTATGGCTACAGCCCGTTCCACTGCGACGTCACCCCGTATCTGAACAAGTCAGGCTCCAATGTCCTGGCTGTCAGGCTGGAGAACCTTCCTTTTTCCTCCAGATGGTATCCGGGTGCAGGCCTTTACAGGAATGTCCACCTGATCTGCACATCTGCCAATGCCCATATTCCGGTCTGGGGAACATTCGTCACCACCCCTTCCGTGCATAATGATATGGCATCGGTCTCACTCGAAATTGCATTGCAGTCAGACAAGGAAAACATTGACATAGAATATATTACGGATATTTATTCTCCGGAAGGCGAGAAAGTGGCATCGAGGCGATCTGTGGCATTGTACCATAAAGGCGACAGCCATGTGCAGAAATTCCTGGTGAAAGAGCCGAAACTGTGGGCACCGGAGCACCCTTACCTTTATAAGGCATTGACCCGTATCCTGGTGGGCGGAACCGTGACGGACGAATATGAGACGCGCTTCGGCATCCGCTCGATCGAGGTCATCCCGGAGAAGGGCTTTTACCTGAACGGCGAGCACCGGAAGTTCAAGGGCGTCTGCAACCATCATGACCTGGGGCCTCTAGGTGCGGCCGTGAGCGTGCCGGCGTTGAGGCATCAGCTGACAATGCTGAAGGACATGGGCTGTGATGCGGTCCGCACATCGCACAATATGCCTGCGCCCGAACTTGTCCGTCTTTGTGATGAGATGGGTTTCATGATGATGGTGGAGCCTTTCGACGAGTGGAATGACGCGAAATGCGAGAACGGGTATCACCGCTATTTCGACGAGTGGGCAGAGCGTGACATGATAAGCATGCTCCACGCTTTCAGGAATTCCCCGTCAGTGATCATGTGGAGCATAGGCAATGAGGTTCCGTCCCAATGCTCTGTCGAAGGATACAAGACCGCATCGTTCCTTCAGTCCATCTGCCACAGGGAGGATCCGACGAGGCCTGTCACTTGCGGAATGGACCAGGTCAATTGCGTGCTTTCCAACGGGTTTGCGGCCCAGCTGGACATCCCGGGGATCAATTACCGCACTTTCCGTTACAAGGATTGTTATGAACAGTTGCCTCAGGGACTGGTGCTCGGTTCGGAAACGGCATCTACCGTAAGTTCGAGGGGCACATATCATTTTCCGGTGGAGAAGGCGTTCAGTGTGATGCACCCTGACCATCAGTCCACGGGCTACGATATGGAAGCCTGCAACTGGTCGAATATCCCGGATGTGGACTTCGCCCTTGCCGATGATTATCCTTGGACAATGGGACAGTTCGTCTGGACCGGTTTCGATTACCTGGGCGAGCCGAGCCCTTACGATACTGATGCATGGCCGAACCACAGTTCCATGTTCGGAATCATTGACCTGGCCTCCATTCCGAAGGACCGCTATTGGCTTTACCGCAGCATCTGGAACACGGAAAGCCCTACACTTCATATAGTTCCGCATTGGACCTGGCCGGGACGAGAAGGGCAGGTGACGCCGGTTTACGTCTATACTTCATGGCCTGAGGCCGAGCTGTTTGTCAATGGCGTTTCTCAGGGTCGTCGTTCCAAAGCGTCGCCGTCCGCGCCTTGCGAAGGTCTTCAGGATGAGGCGGTTGAGGGACGTTATCGTCTGATGTGGAATGACGTGGTTTACCGGAAAGGTGAGCTCCGCTTCGTGGCCTATGATGCGAATGGCAATGTCGCTGCTTCGGAGTCTGTCCGCACTGCCGGCAAGCCGTATGCTCTCCGTCTTGAATGTGACAGGGATTCCATCGCCCGGGACGGCGAAGATCTGGCGTATGTGACTGTAAGTGTGGTGGATAAGGATGGCAATATCGTACCTACCGATACGCGCGAAGTATTCGCCTCAGTGTCCGGTGCCGGCGAGTTCCGCGCCATCGCCAACGGTGACCCGTGCTCGCTAGAACTTTTCCATCTCCCGCACATGCACCTCTTCGCCGGCAAGCTGACCGTTATAGTCCGCTCCCACGCCGACGCCGAAGGCCCGATCCTATTGAAGGTCAATGCTAAAGGCCTGAAGCCTGCCGTGCTGGAGCTGTAGCGTTACCTCGCTATCCACTTCTCGACGGTGCGGGTCTGCGAGGAAATGTTCACGCCGACTTTGACGAGGTTCTTGCCTTCCTCGAATTTGTAAGGAAGCATATAGCCCTTGTCATCAATCTGCTTGAGCGCCTCTTCCGCAGATCCGTCCACCTTGAATTCGAAGACATAGATGCAATTGTCAGTGTAGCAGACCGCGTCAGCCCTGCCGATGGCGGATTTCACTTCCGTGCGGATATAGAAACCGAGCAGCGAGAAAATCAGGTAAATGATTGTCTGATAATGTTTTTCGGTCTTATTTTCCAAATCGTTAGGTATTCCGGCGAGATACGCCTGTAGCTTTTCCATAGCCAGGTCAATGTCCTGGGAGTCCATTGCGGCATAGAAATGTGCCACGAATCCGGACGCAGTGCCGGTCTTGCTTGGGTACTCTCCCAAAAGTCCTCTCGTGAAACCGATTTTGACTTCCTTGTTCGGATATCCCAGCGTGTAGAGCTGCATCCTCTCGTCGTAAGACTTGATGGTCAGATAACCAGTCTGATACAGCATTGGCAATGAATTGTCTGAAAGCTCCGGAGAAACGTCGAAATCCGATTGCGGAACGAGCGGGATATTGTCCAGCGTAGTCTCGTCGATAGGGTTTTTCCGTAGTCTCTCAATGAGGTAAGTCGGGGTGCCGGTGTAGAACCAGTAACTGCCGAAGTTCTTGTCTGACAATGCATTGAGAAGACTATACGGATTATAAATGTCTTCAGACTTGCCGCAGAAGTGATAGCCGTCATAGTTGGCTTTCAAGTGGCCGATTGCTTCTGCGAATGTGATACCCTGTTCATCCGCAAGCGCTTGCACTTCCGGCTTCATATCGTTCTCCAGTTCTGTCTGGGAAATGCCGCAGATGGCGGAATACTGCGGAATCATTGAAATATTCTTCAGATTGTTCAGCTCACTGAAAATGCTGAGTTGTGCAAACTTGTTGATTCCGGTAAGGAAAACAAACCGCAGATACGGGTCAAGGCTCTTTATCGGGCTGTAGAAATTCCTCATTATCTGCCTGAGAACCGGTAACTTGCCCTTGTCGTTCATCACGTCCAACAGAGGTGCGTCATATTCGTCAATGATGATGACGGCTTGCTGCCCGGTCTGCTCGAAAGCTGCTTTGATCAGGAATTCCAGTCGCGCATTTACATCGACTTCATCCACATTCGGGAGCTTTCCATAAATGGCCTCATACCCTTCCAGTTTATATCCGAGAGTGCGAACCAACTGCTCCTCATTCAAATGTTTGGCCGTGGACATGTCGAAATGAAAAACCGGATGCTTGGTCCATTCCTTCTTTACCTCGCCCGCTTTCAATCCCTCAAAAAGTTCCTTCCTGCTCTCGAAATAGCAATGGAAAGTAGAAGACAGCAATGACTTGCCGAAACCGAGCGGACGATTCAGGAAAACGTATTTGTACTTGTCCGCAATGTCATTGACATAACCCGTCTTATCAATGTATAAATACTTTCCGGATATGATTTTGTCAAACGTCTGTATCCCAATCGGGAATCTTCTAATCGTCGTCTCCATAGTCCAAAACTTTACACATCTCCAAAGATAGCAATTTTTTTATGATTACTTTCTTTAAAAAACTTCACGTCAATTTTTTATTTGCGGAAAATTCACTATATTTGCGCCGCATTTTGGGCCTTTGAAGAAAGGTCCGCGAAAAAGCAGTAGCTTTTGGTGCAATGGGGTCTAGTCCGGGCATCCGGACCAAGACTGAGTAACACATTTTAAACAAATTAAAGAAATGAAACATTTCGTATTGAAAGGCCAGGTCCGTGAGGTCGGCAACAAGGCGGTCATCAAAGAGTACCGCAAACAGGGTCTCGTACCATGCAACATCTATGGTTCAGGTGTAGAGAACATTCTCTTCACAGTTACTGAAAAAGATCTCAAAGGTCTTACCGACACTCCTGCATCTTACATTGTTGACCTCGAGCTCAGCAACGGCCAGAAATACAATGCAGTTATCCACGAGCTTCAGTATCACCCGGTAAAGGACAACTGCCTTCACGCAGATTTCCTCGCTGTCAATGAGGAGAAACCTATTTCCATCATGGTTCCTATCACCATCACCGGTCATGCAGCCGGTGTACGTGCCGGTGGTAAGTTCTACAAGCTGGTTCGTGAACTGAAAGTCAGCGCTCTTATGAAGGACCTTCCTGATGAGCTTGTCATCAACATCGACAAACTCCAGATCGGCAAGAGAATCGTAGCAGGTGACCTCAAGTATGAGAATGTCAATGTGGTTTCTCCTAAGGGAACTATCATCTGCACAGTCAAGTCTTCACGTCAGGTTGCAGCTCACATCGAGTATGAGGAAGCTCTTGACGAGGCTATGGAGGAAGGCGTACATCACGCAGAAGTTCCGGCAGCTCCGGCAGCTGAGGCTCCAGCTGAGGCATAATCGTGCAGCTATAAACTTTACAGGACGGGGCGGAATCGACTTTCCGGTCCGTCCTGTTTTCTTGGTAGGCGGGGACTTTTCCTGGTGCGCGAAGAAATGACAATAGCCGCAGACAAGGCGAAACTTTCTGCGGACAGAATCGGAGAACGAGTATGAATTACCTTGTAGTAGGACTTGGAAATATCGGCGCGGAGTATGCGGACACGCGCCACAACGTAGGATTTATGGTGCTGGATGCATGGGCTTCAGCCGCAGGTGCCACTTTTACTACCCAGCGCTATGGAGACGTGGCCGAAGTGTCATTCAAAGGTCGGGACATAACCCTCCTCAAGCCCTCCACATATATGAACCTCAGCGGCAATGCCGTTCGATATTGGGTCAATAAACTGAAACTTCCGCTGGAGAACGTCATCGTGATCTGCGATGACCTGAATCTTCCTTTCGGCACATTGAGAATGCGCAAGAAGGGGAGCGACGGCGGCCACAACGGACTCAAGAACATTCAGGAACTCCTCGAAACGCAGGAGTATCCGAGAATCAGAATCGGCATTGGCAATGATTTCCAGAAAGGCAGACAGGTGGATTTCGTGATAGGTCCGATGTCCGCAGAGGAGAAAGAGAAAATGCCTGAAATATGTGACTCTGTCATAGATGGCGTCAAGGCGTTTGTGACAATCGGCATCGACAGGGCCATGAATTGCTTCAATACTGCTAAAAAATAGTTTCGTACGGGGTTAATCGTTGTAAAAAGTTAAATAATTGCTTGCATTTTCAGGATTTTTACATAAATTGCAAAGGATTACCAAAATCAAGCAACTTAATGTTTAACAAATAACTATAGTAACAATGAAAGAACTTGTTGAGAAAATCAAAGCTGAGTACGAGGAATTCGTTGCTAATGCAGACGCTCAGGTAGAGAAAGGCAATAAGGCTGCTGGTGCTCGCGCACGTAAAGCTGCTCTTGCTCTTATGAAGGATTTTAAAGAATTCAGAAAAGTTTCTGTAGAGGCAAGCAAATAATCGCTTACTGTTATAAAAGCTTTAAAGACTATGGATGGCAATCGGAGAGATTCCGGTTGCCGTCCTTTTTTTGCGCACGCTGTAATCCGCAACTTGTCCGGTGGAAGGCGGGTTCTCACGGACGAGTGACTCAAATGGCCAACTTGTCCGGTGAAAGGCGGGTTCTCACGGACAAGTGACTCAAATGACCAACTTGTCCGGAGAAATGCGGGTTCTCACGGACGAGTGTATTTTCCTGATTTTGGTTGACTCGATTATAGAAATTATTACTGAAAAAGGTTGACTTTTATCCAAATTTTGAGTCTTATTACTGACAGGGGTTGACTGGAGGACGTAGTCCGGAAGGCACCCCCTGTTCCACGGACAAAGGTAAGTCTTTTTCGGAATCATCCAATCCATTTCTATATTTTATTGCCCTCTCCCGGTAACTAACCCATCTCATATTCCGCTCTCCAGAGGTTGATGCGGCCTGAACTGGAGTCATCATATCTATGCTCATGTGGGGTCTGCGATTATTATAAAAATCAACTGCCAAATCAACAGCGTCAATTACCTCTTCGATGCTCCTGAACACCTTTCCTTTAAGTAATTCATTCTTTATGGTATTGTTTATCCTCTCAGCCTTTGCATTGTCTTTTGGATTTCCTGACTCTGTCATACTGATTGATATGCCATAACGCATCAGAGTATTGATGTACTCGCGACTTGCATATTGACAGCCTCGATCTGAATGATGAATTAGATGAACATTCTTGCCCTTAATGCGATCTAGAGCCATTTCCAACGCCTCTAGCGGGTACTCATAGTCGAGTGTGGGCCCGACACTCCAGCCGACTATTTCTTCACTATATGCATCTAGGATTAGGGACAAGTAACAAAAGTGATACTTGGTTGCACTCTCAAATATTGTAATGTATGTTATATCGCTAACCCACAACTGATTAATGCCAGTAGGAATGAAGTCAGTAATTAGATTGGGATATAACGGCAGACCGTGCGTGGAATCTGTCGTTCGAGGTTTTCTAACCTTATTTCTAATCTTCAGCCCATTCTCGTCCAGCAGCCTCAAAAAGCGGTCTCTTCCCATTGGGTTATCACCTTTAAATTCTTGACGATACATGTACCACAATTTGACGCCACCAATACCCGGGTCGTGATTCTCGCGCACACCCCGAATATATTGAAGCGCAAACTCCTCGCTGGCGGATTTTGATAGGGCGGCGTTATCATCATATTTATAATACGCCTGCTTGCTTACACCAAACAGCATGCATAGTTCTGCCACTTTACATTTGGTGACAGAACTTGCATGCAGGTCTCTTACTGCTTGGTGCCAGCTTTTTTTCTGATTTCAATATGCCAGCGCTGCTCCGCGATATCAATGATTTTTTCATTTAACTGGTTCCGCAATCGCTCAATCCGCAGAGCCTCCTCCAAGTCAGAAATACGTGATTTCAGCGCTTCCACTTCTGCTTCGGCTTGCTCTTTCTTTGCTTGCATAATCCTTCTTTTTGATCCGTTCCCTTTCGATGCTTCATAATTTGCAATCCATTCGCACATTACGCTCTTCGAAACAGGAAGCAGTTTCATCTTTGCAATTTTGTAGCCAGAATAACCGGTCCTTTGATAAATTTCGATTACTTGAGGGTAATACTCTTTTTGAAATTCTGTACGTAACTTCATCTTGATTAACTCGTTTTTATGAGTCAACCTTTTTCAGTATAATACACTCACGGACGAAGTTGCCTTCCCGCACCTACATGCTGGAGATGACCTTCATGATGAAAAGAAGCAGGGACGCGATGCTGTCGGTAAGGGAGATGAGAAAGTCCGGGCAGATGCCTATGGCGAACAGGACTGAAGTGCTGACAGACAATAACATGACGGCACTTGTCAATGGCAGCGACAGCAGATTCGTCAGCAGAAAGTACTTCGGAAAAGTTCCGAATTTCCACCAGGCGAGAGGTCCGGTGAATACCTGGCACGAAATCGTCAGTGCAGCCGCATCCCAAATCTTGCGCGGTGCAGCCGACACTATCGTTTTCATCCACGAAGTCCAGCAACGCCTCGCGCGGCAGCAGCCCTTGTCGATCATCACGCCCTCCAGCCCGTCACTTTCTGTCAGGCAGCCGCCCTTGTCGATCATCACGCCCTCCAGCCCGTCACTTTCTGTTAGCCCGTCACTTTCTGTTAGGCCGACGCCCTTTTCGATAAGCATGTCGCCAGCGGCCTCCTCCTGCGGATACCATTTTTTCAATGCAGGATACAGCAGGAAGATGCCTGCCATCGCCAGGTAGGAAAGCTGGAACCCGGTCGAACTGATCACCTGGGGATTGATGGCCGTCTGGATGAAAAGTGCAGCACAATACACACGGAGCGGATTGTTGCTGCGGTGAGTCAGACGTGCGGTCTCATTGACAAGAATGAAAAGGAAAGCCCTCACAAGCGACGGACTTGCCCCGGTCGCCAAAGTGTATATCCCGCATAACGATATGATAATCAGACTTCTGACGGCCTTTATCGTGGGATGCTTTCCGAAAATGGAAGTCACCTTGAGCAGGATGCCGTAGATGATTCCGAGATGCAGCCCCGACAGCGCGAGGATGTGTGACGCCCCGCTGTCACGGAAACTGTTCATGACGCTGCTGTCCAGCGAAGACCTGTCGCCCGTCAGCAGGGCATTGACAAGAGGCGCAGTCCCCTCGTGCGGAAACGGAATCGACGAAATCATTGACCTGAAATCAGCCGCAAGGCCCGCGAAAAGCGGTTTTCCGGCGACAGCCCCGAGACTTGTCAATGTCGATGTCGCGGCGCAGAAAACGCCTGCCGTCAGGAACAGCAGCAGGATTTCCGCCTGCCGGCGGTCCGCTGAAGTGATGACTGTCAATGTCAATGCGACCAGTAGGGAAGTGGCGGAGGAAATGTATGCGGCGTGCATGGAAATACGGCTCAGGAGCAGTCCGGATGCCGCCCCGAAGGTAAATGCCAATGCAAGTGGCTTTATGTCCGCAGTTTCTGTCATAGGTGCGCGCTCAGTTACTCGACCGTTGGAGGTCATTTCCTTGCTAAAGTAGTGAATTCTTTTTAACTTTGCCGCGTCAAATCCGAAAAAATAGAAACAAAAACTATAGTTATGATAATTCTTGTAATCAATTGCGGAAGTTCATCGATTAAGTATCAGCTCCTTGATATGAAAAACGATGACGTCTATGATGTCCTTGCGAAGGGTATCGTAGAAAAAATCGGACTGGAGATGGGTTGTCTTCAGCACACGGCTACAGGTAAAGAGAAGGTAGTGAAAGACCTCCCGGTTCCTGACCACAAAGTCGGAATGCAGCTCGTGCTCGAGGCACTTACAGACAGTGAGCACGGTGTCCTCAAATCACTTGACGACATCGAGGCCGTAGGACACAGAATCGTGCATGGTGGAGAATATTTCTCATCAAGCGCCCTCGTAAACGAAGACGTTATGAAGAAAATCGAGATCTGCTGCGACTTCGCACCGCTCCACAACCCTGCGCACATCCTCGGAATCAGAGCCGTTCAGGCAGTGCTTCCTTCTGTGCCTCAGGTAGTTACCTTCGATACCGCATTCCATCAGACCATCCCTGCATACGCATATATGTATGGCCTTCCGTATGAGGATTACACCAAGTACAGAGTACGTAAATACGGTGCACACGGAACAAGCCACCAGTTCGTGGCTGAGAAAGGCGCCAAGTTCGCCGGCCTGGACATCAACAATTCCAAGATCATCACATGCCATATCGGCAACGGCAGCTCCATCACGGCCATCGTGAACGGCAAGTCAGTGGACACTTCCATGGGCTTCACTCCGCTCGACGGCGTCATCATGGGAACAAGATGCGGCAGCATTGACCCTAACGTGGTTCCGTACCTGATGAAGAAAGAAAACCTCACACCGGACGAAATGACCGAGGTGATGAACAAGAAATCAGGCTTCCTCGGAATTTCAGGAGCTTCTTCTGATGCCAGAGACCTCGACGCGCTTGCAAATTCAGGCGACCAGAGAGCCAAGCTTGCACTCAAGATGCTGACTTACGGCATTATCAAGTATATCGGTCAGTTCGCTGCAGTCATGAACGGAGTTGACCTTATCATCTTCACCGGAGGCATCGGTGAGCACAACAGCCGTCTGCGTCGCAGAGTATGTGAGAACTTCTCATATCTCGGCCTCAAATTCGACTATGAAGCAAATGTCGCATGGGGAGAGGATACCATCATTTCATTGCCTGATTCCAAGGTGAAAGTGGCTCTCATCACCACCGACGAAGAGATTGTCATTGCACGTGATACAATGCACATCGTTCAAAGCGAAGAGGAAAACTAATTAGAGGAAAAATATGATCACAAGTTTCTCAGATGTATTTGCAGAACTCAAGCAGAAAGGTGTCTGCAAAACGATGGTCGCTGCCTGGGCAGTGGACGAGCATACCATTGAAGCGGCTTCACATGCTGTGGATCTCGGATTCATCAAAGCTGTTCTCGTAGGTGACGCCGCTCTTATCAATGACGTTTGTGTCAAGAGAGGTATCGACGCAGCGAAATTCACTATTGTGGACAATCCTGATGAGCTGAAGGCTGTTGCACAGGCAGTCCAGATGGTTCATGACGGTGAAGGTGACGTTCTCATGAAAGGACTTTGCTCTACTGACAAGTTCCTTCGCGCCATACTTAACAAGGAGACTGGTCTCCTTCCTCCGAAAGGCCTTCTCAGCCACGTAGGAGTAATCGACAGCCCGAACTATCACAAGCTCATATTCCTTACCGACATGGCAGTGGTTCCGCTTCCTGATCTGCGTCAGAAGATGAAACTCACGAACTATATCGTGAAAGTTGCCAAGTCATTCGGCATCGCGAAGCCGAAGGTTGCTTTCGTCGCAGCTTCAGAGCAGGTTCTCGATTCAATGCCGGCTTGTATGGAAGCTGCTGCATTGGCCAAGATGGTAGAGCGCGGACAGATCAAGGGCTGCATCGCTGACGGTCCTCTCGCACTCGACGTGGCTATCGATAAGGAATCTGTTGAGATCAAGAAGCTTGTCAGCCCTGTAGCAGGTGACGCTGACTGCCTCGTATTCCCTAACATCGAGTCTGCAAACGTGTTCTGGAAGACGAATTCCAAACTCTCTACAGGCGTGCGTCAGGCAGGAATGCTCGTAGGAACGACTGCTCCTTGTATTCTTGCAAGCCGTGCGGATAGCGTGGATACCAAGCTCAATTCTATCGCAGAAGCTGTTATGAGCGTTCTCTAACGCGCTTAGCTACATATAGACAGAAAACAGCCCGGAACCTTCCGGGCTGCTCTGTTATATACATGATTGTTGGAGTGACTCTCGGGCAGAGTGGGCGGAGCCGGCATTGGCTCCCGAAAAGGGAGGGGACCCACGGTAGTGGGGAGGACCTGCGCAGTCCAGCTCTGCCCGAGAGGCATCCGCCTAAGAATGTCATTTAACCGGCTCCGCCCACTCTGCCCGCCGGGCTTGTACCTGGCGATTTACTTTACAGGCTCGAAGAAACTGAAGTGGACGCGGCCGTAAACCTTCTCCTTTACGAAAGCGGGATGCTCCTTGAACGAGTGCTCGTCCCCGTGCTCCAGAATCAGATACCTCTCAGGATATACCAATCCGGCATCCAGCACCTTGTCAGGAATCGTCTCCAGACCTTCCAGCGCATAAGGCGGGTCGGCGAACACGATATCGAACTTCTCCCTGCAGATGGGAATGAAATCGAACACATTGTGTTGGACGGCAGTCAGATTCTTCAGGCCCAGCTTTCTGGCCTGCTCCTTGACAAAAGAGGAATACTGCATATTCATCTCCACTGACCACACATGGCCAGCACCACGTGACGCGAACTCATAGGAAATCGAGCCCGTGCCGCTGAACAGGTCAAGCACACTCAGCCCCTCGAACTCGAACTCATTGTCGAGAATATTGAAAAGCGCTTCCTTGGCGAAATCAGTCGTCGGCCTTGCCTTGAAATCAGGAGGAGTGACGATGTTCCTGCCCTTCAGCGCACCACCTATAATTCTCATATCTGTTCCACTGATTTGAAATATCGGTACAATGACATTTCCTCCTCGTCAGAAACCGGAGTCCTGAAGCAGATGGTCGATATCTCAGGATTCAACTGAAGTTTTTTCAATGTGTTGAAAATGAAGTACTCGGCCGTCGTGAAATCCACAGCCCTGAAGGTATTTGCGATTTGCAGGGACTTTCCCTGTGCCACAGCCAGGTGCAGATATCCGTCAGCGTAAGATGCCACGATCTTGTTGTAGTCACTGCACTTGTCCAGCGCCTCCAGGATGTAGTACATCTCCGGCAGAATCCTTGCCTGATACCCGTCTGTAGTAAATACCGTCTGGGAAATCATCCTTGACAATGTTTCTCCCACATTGTTCGAGAATACCAGTACCGAAGCCCTCTCCGGCATCCTGACAAACTCGACGGCATCATTTTCCCCCAGTCTGACCACGTCGCCAAGCATTTGCCTGAGCTCCATCGGATTGAAGAACTGCTCCGGAATCAAGGCCACTTTCGGTGTCAGAAGAGAAATCTTCACCGCGTCATATCTCTTCTGGAACTCGGGAGTCGTGAAGATCCTGTCAGGCGTAAGCCAGCCCGACGAGTGTTCACCCTCATTGTCTTGTATCTTAAAAGAATATCCACTCAAGGCTACTTGAATGGATATTCTGCTTTCTATATTATTCGTCTGGCTCATATTCTTATATGAAGTGAGTGAGTCCCGACGGACTACTCCCAGTTGCCGGCGTTGTTGTTAGGCGCTGAAACGCTACCTACCTGAAGTCCCTCGTAACGGTTCATAGCCTTGCGGTCAGCATCGAGATTTATTCTGAGCTGGTTGTCAAGACCTTTGAGAAGAGACTTGTAAGGCATTCTCGCCTCGAAGAGAGGAACCTTCACACCTGATACTTCCTTGATGACGGACTCCATCTGGATGGTGTCGCCCTGTGAGAAAGGAATGTATTTGAGAGAATCAATGTTGAAATCGTTTCTTGTGTTGAAAAGTGTATCCTTCACATCCACTTTGCTTGAGATGGAGAATACGAGGTGCTCACCTTTCTTGTAGAGCTCATACATCTGTTCAGGGGTGATGCCTCTACGTGACTTCTTGAGTTTCTCTGTAGTTGCAACTGCAAGAGAGTCGTCATTTGAACCGATCTGCATGATCACTTCCATCTTGCCGTTCTTGTAGAAATCCACGAGGGAGTCAGCAGATGCGGTAAAGTGGCCTGAAACAGACTTGAATGCCTCCTGAAGAGTGCGGACATCCTTCATTCTCTGGATACCGACAGTCTCACGGTAAGCCTTCTGCTTGTTGAAATTGATAGGCTCCATAATACTCTTGATGCATGCATACACGAGTCCGGCAATAACAAAGAGCAGCAGTACGCTGACGATCTTTTTAACTATTCCTTTCATTTTATGTTTTGAGTTTTATAATATCAATTATAAACGTGGCTGGAACTTCAGCGGCGATTTTCACTGCCGCCCGCAAATTCTCATACTCGACAAAGTTATGAAATTGATTTATGAAATGCAATATAATTTGTAAATTTGCATCCGGAACAATCAGGTATAAGAAAGCGGCAGATGAACGGAAATACAGTAAATATCGACACTAAGGCAGTGGAAAGACTCGAAACATTGGTCCGGGACGCCGGAAAAGTGTCCATCGTGGCTCATATCCGTCCTGACGGAGATGCGGTCGGCAGCACATTGGCGATGCTGCACTATCTCCTGTCCAGAGGCAAGGACGCCGTGGTCATCTACTCCGACACGCTTCCTGAGACATTGACCTTCATGCTCAGCGGTACACCGGAGGAAAACGTGCTCCAGTGGCCATCTGACGGTGATTCCGCACGTGAACGCATAGCTGAAACCGACCTGATTTTCTGTCTGGACTGCAACTCGTTCACACGCACGGGCGACCTCGAACCGATGCTTCGCGCAGCCAGGTGCAGGAAGGTCCTCATAGACCATCATCTCGCCCCGGAAACCGAGTCCTTCGATGTCGTATTCTCCGAGACGGCGGTCTCTTCAGCCTGTGAACTTCTGTTCAATGTCCTCATGTCAATGCCTGACATCCACACGGACGCATCCCTTGTTCCGGCAGTTTCGGCCACATCACTCATGACCGGAATGACCACAGACACTAACAACTTCGCGAACTCCGTGTATCCCTCTACATTGACCATGGCATCAGCCCTCCTGGGCGTCGGTGTGGACAGGGACGCGATACTCTCGAACCTGTACCAGAGCGGAACCGAAAAACGCGTGCGGCTGTGGGGCTACATGCTGTACCAGAATATGAAACTCACCGATTACGGCGTGGCGTATATGATTCTGACAGAAGAGATTGCATCAGAATTCAACATATCGGAAGGTGAGACGGAAGGCTTGGTAAACGAGCCACTCCGCATTGCATCCGTGAAGATGAGCATTTTCCTCAAGCAGGATGATGCCGGCTTCTTCCGCGTCTCCATCAGGTCCAAGAAAGGCTTCTCGGCAGTCGGATGCTCTAAAGCCTATTTCCACGGCGGCGGCCATGAGAACGCTTCCGGCGGACGGCTTTTCTTTAAGGCCAATGACGGGAATCCCGCTGACATATCATCACCGTCACAGGCTGAGAAATACCTGCTGAAGGTGACGTCAGAGTACTTTAAATCAGGAGATTATGAAAGCAGATAAATTATTGGTCGCGCTCATTGCACTCGTCATGGTCTTCGCTTGCTCCAAGGAGGAAGTGAAACTGAGGTATTCCAGACAGGAGCAGAACATAGAGTCTTTTGTGAACTCCACATTGAAATCAGTGGACACCGCGTATGTAGTATATAATAAAGGTGTAACCAGGCTTGTGGTAGTTCCCGGCGACGGCGACAGCCTTTCCGTCAATGGGACAGTCTCATTCCATTATGCGGGATATGTGCTTTCCGGCACTTCCGTCAATGCTTCCGACATGTTCGCCACCAACAGTGAAGAAGTGGCCAGAGGCTCCGGCTGGACACTCTCCGACGACTCGGTCTTCGAGGTCAAGACAGTGAAACTCAGTGAGTCAGGCTTCGTGAAAGGACTGAAATATGGCTTGGAGGGCGTAAAGGCCGGCCAGGAATGTTATATACTTTTTTCAGGAAAATATGGTTTCGGCAAACGCGAGTTAGGCACGATTCCTGCAAACTCCGCCTTGGTCTATCGCATCTGGGTAGAGTCGATAACGAATGATTAAATAGATAATATATTGAAAATGAATAATATAAGAATTGTAGAACTCATTGCGGCAAGCGCATTCGCCGCGGCTTTCGTTTTCACCGGTTGTGCAAAATCGGAGAAGACCCTGCCTTTCGAAGATGAAGAACGCTATGTGGAGGCCTGGGTCAGCCAGAAACATCCCGAAGCGACCAAGACGGAACTTGGAATATATATATTGGACGACAAAGCCGGTGACGGCGAAGTCTTCAACTCGCAGAAATACGTGATGGTACATTGCACCGTAAGGGACATGGACGGCAACATCACTACCACCAACAGCAAGAAACTCGCCCAGCAGCTCGGCAAATACGAGAAGTCCCATTATTACGGCACATCGTCATGGCCAACATACAGCAACAGCCTTCCGGTTGGCGTGGAGGACATGCTGAAAGGAATGAGGGTAGGAGGCACAAGACGCGCGCTCATCCCGTCCTGGCTCATGACCACGACAAGATACAAGACTCCGGCCGACTATCTCAAGCATTCGAACGACAATTCTTCAGCGGTATATGAACTCACTCTCGCAGGCATCACTGAGGATATATTGAAATCCCAGATCGACAGCATGCAGATCTACGGCGCGAAGTATCTGGGCGGAGTCGATTCATTGTCCTGGGGCTTCTACTACAAGCAGACGAAAGCACCGGATGACACTGTTTCATTCCCTTCTGACACAAGTATTTACATAAATTATACAGGAAGATTGCTGAACAGGCAGGTGTTCGACACGACCATCAAGGACACCGCCAAGTTCTATAATATCTACAGCTCATCGAGTACATATGCTCCGGTGAAAATCTCATGGGGAGAGAACTTCACGGATATAAAGTTGTATTCAAGCAGCTCATCGGACGGCTCCTCCGTCATCAACGGATTCTCCAAGACCCTGTGGCAGATGCGCAAGCACGAAAAAGGCGTGGGCATGTTCTTCTCCGCATACGGCTATGACTACAGCGGAAGCGGAAACACCATCCCGGCATATGCGCCGCTCGTATTTGAAATCGAAATCGTCGATAAACCGAAAGAATAGCAGGAGGAATTGAATGGCTGTTTCAGGAACTGTTCCTACAGAACTTGGAGATAAGAGAATACGCGATTTGCTTATGCAGTATGCAGTCCCGGCTATTATAGCCATGACTGCATCTTCTCTGTATAATATGGTCGACAGCATCTGCATTGGCCACATAAAGGATGTCGGCAAGTATGCCATCTCAGGCCTTGCCGTCACATTCCCGTTCATGAACCTTTCCACGGCACTCGGAACGCTCGTGGGCGTCGGCGCATCGACGATATTGTCAATGTTGCTCGGCCAGCGCAACTACGAGGCTTCCCGCAAGGTTCTGGTCAATGAAATTGTGCTCAATGTGCTGATCGGTCTGTCATTCACAGTGGTATCCCTGGCATTTCTGGACCCTATTCTCGGGTTTTTCGGCGCCAGCGAGAACACATTGCCTTTCGCACGGGACTATATGGTGATTATCCTCATAGGCAATGTGATCACACATCTGTATTTCGGATTGAACAATATGATACGCGCTTCGGGCAATCCGAAGTTGGCGATGGGGCTTACCATTTTCACGGTCGTATCCAACACGATCCTGGACCTGATATTCATATTCGTCCTGGATATGGGCATAAAGGGCGCAGCCTTGGCTACCGTGCTCTGCCAGCTCTTGGCAATGTTGTACACATTCAAGTACTTCCTCGACGAGCGCAACTATCTCCACATTCCTAAGCGGCTGAGAGACTACAAGCTGGACCTGAGAATCGCCAAAGACTCATTGACCATAGGCATGGGCCCGTTCCTGATGAACTCGGCGGCCTGTATCGTCACCCTCTTCATCAATCAGCAGCTGCTCAAATACGGAGGAGACCTTGCCATCGGCGCGTACGGAATCGTGAACCGTATCTCGTTCCTGTTCATTATGGTCAATATGGGTTTCAACCAGGGAATGCAGCCTATTGCAGGCTATAATTTCGGCGCGAGAAAATACAGCAGAGTGAGACGGGTGTTCAAACTTACCGTGATCTGTACCACGTCAGTGACATGCTTCGGCTTTCTGGTTTCAGAACTCTGCCCGGATATCGCGATATCTCTGTTTACTACTGATCCGGAACTCAAGGTCTTGGCCGACAAGGGATTGAGGATGATAAACCTCGCCTTTCCTCTCGTAGGATTCCAGATGGCGACCACCAATTTCTTCCAGAGTCTTGGCATGGTGCACAAGTCCATTTTCCTGTCATTGTGCCGACAGCTCCTTTTCCTCGTTCCGCTGATTTATTTCCTGCCGGTGTTCTTCGGGCATAAAGGAGTCTGGATGAGTTTTCCGATTGCAGACACGTTGTCCATCATAATGGCTGCCATATTGCTGGCAGCGCTTTTCCGCAAATTCCGTAAACTCAATGACGGTGACGACCCGGATATTTTAGGAAGTAAAATGAAATTTAAGGAGGCTTGATTATGGAAGACAAGAAATTGATAATCAATGTCGGACGCCAGTTCGGAAGTGGCGGAAAACTGGTAGCCTTGGCTTTGGGCAAGAAACTCGGTATCCCTGTCTATGACCAGGAACTCATTTCCAAGGCAGCGGAGCAGAGCGGCTTCAGCAAAGAACTGTTTGCCAAGAGTGACGAGAAGAGAAATCTCCTCGCATTGTCCAGCTTCATCGTGGATGTCGGACGCTTCGGTTCGGCAGACAACTACGTGAGTGACAACCAGTTGTTCGTCATCCAGAGCAATGTCATACGCTCCATCGCGGACAAGGGCTCTGCCATTTTCATCGGCCGTTGCGCAGATTACATCCTCCGTGACCGTCCATGTCTTGACGTCTTCATATCCGCTTCTGACGAAGTCCGCATCAAGCGAGTTGCAGAGCGTATGGGCATTACCCCCGAGCAGGCGGAGTCACTGATGCAGAAGAAGGACAGGACCAGGGAGACCTATTACAATTACTTCACTTTCGGCAACTGGGGCGTCGCTTCCAATTATGACCTCTGCGTAGATTCGTCGGTTCTCGGGATTGACGGCACTGCCGATATGATTATTGACTTTTGCCATAGGGCGAAACTTATAGATGATTTGCCGGGAGGCGTACAGGGAGAAACAGAATAATGACGGGAAGGAAACTCAGAATAACAGCAGGATTGGCGTTGGTGACATTGACCGTAGGACTTTGTGTATCATTGTCTTCCACGGGGAAGGCGAGTGATCTGCCGGAGCTGGAGCCTGTCTGTCTGAATGAGACCCTGTCCAATGAACTGTCGGACACATCCTCTCTCGCCGGTCTGGATGCGCGTATCGCTTCCTATATGCGTCAATGGCGTCTGCGTGGCGCTTCACTCGCGATTATGCGTGGCGATTCGCTCCTGTATGCGAAAGGCTACGGCTGGGCAGATGAAGAAGCAGGAGTGCGGATGGCCCCGACCAATATCATGCGGGTGGCTTCCGTGTCCAAACTGCTGACTGCCACCGGAATAATGATGCTGCAGGAAAGAGGCAAACTTACATTGGCCGATACTGTCTTCGGCCCGCGCGGCATTCTGAACGACTCTTTATATACCTCTATTATAAAGGACAAGAACTACTACAAGATTACCGTTGAAGACCTGCTGCGTCATAAGGGTGGTTTCACGTCTTACGGAGGTGACCCGATGTTCTCCACGAGGACTATTATGATGCAGAACCATCTGGATACCCCGCCGGATCATGAGACATTGATGAAAACGCAGCTGAAGCGTCGTCTCCGTTTCGCGCCGGGCACATCCCAGTATTATTCCAACTTCGGCTATCTCCTTCTCAGTATGATTGTCGAGAAAGTCTCAGGCATTGATTATGAGACCTTTATGAGGGACAGTGTGCTTTACAGGGCAGGCTGCTATGATATGCATATCGGCGGCAACTATTACGAGGACAGGCTCCCGAACGAGGTCCGTTATTACAATGGCGCGGACACCTGTCTGGTGGAGGAATACAACAACAGCGGCAATATGGTGGAGCGCTGCTATGGCGGCAGTGATGTCAGAGCACTTTCCGGAGCAGGCGGCTGGGTGACTTCCGTACCTGAACTCGCACGTTTCGTGGCGTCTATTGACGGAAGGCCTGAAATTCCGGACATCATCTCCGCGCAGAGTGTGGCCGATATGACCCAATGGTTCGATGAACAGACTTATTCTCTCGGCTGGAATGACACCAAGCCGACAGGGGAGTGGACCAGGACTGGAACACTGTCCGGAACGAGTGCATTGATAAAGTATTATCCGGACGGCGAATGCTGGATAATGGTCACCAACACAAGCACTTGGAAAGGTCCGGGCTTCACCCGTCAGACCGCCGCCCTCTTCCGCGACCTGCGCTCCCGTTATTCTTCCGCCCTTCCGGCGCGGAATCTCTTCCTCTCCAGATAGACGGTCAATGTCTGGGCTCACTTTACTCTGAATTTGGTTCATTTGGGTTCATTTCTGATCGATTTCAGTCGATTTTAATATCAAAAGGTCGAATTTTTGGTGTTTTGGAACAAATTTTCGATTAAATCGTTACAACGTATTCTCTTTTTTGATAAATTTGCGCTGATAATAAAAACTGAGTTTCCGAGTCTGACCATTATAACCTCATATTCGGGGAACACTATTACCATTATTATGAAACGACTAATAACCATTGTTTTGGCTTTGCTCTGTGTCAACGTTAGCGCACAGCAGATGTCAGACACTCTGAGAATTTATTTCCGCCAGGGTTATTCTTCGTTCGACCCTTCCTACAAACATAATCAAGAAAGAGCCAAGGCGTTCATTGACCGTGTAAACGACTTCAAGTCACAGTCTTCCGCCTTCGACATCCTCACTGTAAACTACCACGCGGGAGCTTCTCCTGAAGGAACATTGGCCATAAACGAAAAGATGGCTGCCAAAAGAAGTTCTACACTCACCGCTTATCTCAAACGCTATATCGACTTTCCGGAGTCCATCATTCATGTCCAGACTGTCAGCGAAGACTGGGCGGGACTTGCTCGGCTCGTGGCAGAGTCCGACATGAAAGAAAAGAATGAGGTGTTGGACCTTATCGCCAATGTGGACAACGACAAGGTGCTGAAGGCTGAACTGCAGCGACTTGCAGGCGGAAGGCCTTGGAGGTATATGAACGAGCATCTTTTCCCGGAGCTCAGGGCGTTCACGGTAATCGTGGAGGTCGGCGTCGAGAATCCCAAGTTGGATCTGCCTGAAATCGCGGACTCCGATGTGCAGCCGGCAAATGAATTCCCGCCTTTGGACGACAGCCTGACCGTGCCGATGTTGCGGATGCCCGAGACGATACCTCTGCAGGAGTGGACACGAAAACTATACATCAAGACCAATGCCATCGGATTGGCGATGTTCATATCCAATGTCGCAGTCGAAATCGACATTACGCCTCATCTTTCTTTTCAGCTCCCTATCTACTACTCTGCTGTGGACTACTTCAGCCGCGAACTGAAATTCAGGACATTTGCCGTACAGCCTGAACTGCGCTGGTGGTTCAGCAAGCCTGACGGCCTTTTCGTGGGAGCGCACTTCGGAACAGCATACTTCAACTACGCCACCAAAGGTGACTGGCGTATCCAGACATATGACGGAGACAGACCTCTGTGGGGCGGTGGCCTTGCAGCAGGATACAGGATGCCTCTGTCCAAGCGCCATCCGAGATGGAATGTCGAATTCTCTATCGGCGCCGGAGTCTATGATGTCTATTACGACAAATTCTACAACGAGAAAAATGGTCCGAAAGCCACCAACGGTCACACTACATTCGTAGGAATCGACCACGCGGCAGTATCATTTTCATACAGTTTCGATCTTAAGAAAAGGAGGGCGGAACGATGAAAGACAGGACTGTTAAAATATTGGCCGCAATTCTGGCGGTGGTGCTTTCTGCAGCATCCTGCGCGGTCCACGAATGGCCGGAAGAGCTTCCTGCCAATGCTACGCTCAAACTTGATTTCAATACTGCATTGCCTCAGTTCCTTGTCATGGACATGAATCAGGGAACCAGAGTCTCCAAGGACGGCAAGGACTACGAAATCCGCTATGTCATAGAGGCTTACAGAAAACTGAGTAACGGCGGTTATGACGAGGTTCCGTACAAGCGCTTCACTTTCACCAAGGAGGATGTCTCCGACCTGAACCATGAAGTCACCATCAACATTGACGAAGGTACTTATATGTTCTACGTCTGGACCGATTTCGTCGAGAAGGGGACTGCAGCGGATTATTTCTACGACACGAGGAGTTTCCGCGAGATTACCATGAGGGGCGAGCACGAGGGAAACAATGATTTCCGCGATGCTTTCGTCGGGCACAATGAACTGACTGTCACGCGTTACGGCTCGATGCTTCCTCCGGTCAGCGGCACCATAAACATGGAACGTCCGCTCGCCAAGTTCGAATTCATAACGACTGACCTCCAGGAGTTCATAACCAAGGTCATCACCGAGATGAACAAGAAGAAGGAAAACGAGGACAAGGTGTCCGGCGACCTCACCAAGAGTGCGGAGGATGCCGATGATGATACCAAGGCTCCTGACGACACCAAGGGCGACGGGGACAGCAAGTCGCCGATCGTCGATCTGAAGAAGTACAATGTCGTCTTCTACTACACCGGCTACATGCCGTCGAAGTTCAACATGTGGGACGACAAGCCGAACGACTCGAGCCTCGGCGTCCAGTTCCGTTCGGACATAACATTGATAGATGATCACAATGCCCGGCTCGGCTTCGATTACGTCCTCGTGAACGGCAAGGAGTCCAGCGTCATGGTAGCGGTAGGCCTGTTCGACGAAGAAGGCACCCGCCTGTCAATGACCAATCCGATCGAGGTCCCTATCAAGCGAAGCATGCTGACCACCGTCAAGGGCAGCTTCCTCATGCAGGATACTGGCGGCGGCGTTGCCATCGACCCTGACTTCGAAGGTGAGTTCAATATTATAATCAAGTGATAGACAATATCTTAAACGAAACATATAAATTAAATAATCAATAAAACTATGAACAAGAATTTATTCAAAACTTTCGCTATCGCAGCAATGGCTGTGCTGGCAGGTGCCTGCGCGAAAGAGCAGGTCGCTTCTGGTGACGGCGAAACTGTCGAAATGACATTCAATGTGGATGTGCCGGAGACGACAATTACTACAAAAGGTCTTTCTGATGCCGCTCAGGTAGATGAACTTGTCTTTGATGCCTTTAGGAGTCTGAACGATACGGAACCGATAGAAGGCCTTCGTCAGGTGGTGGCTGTCGAGAATGGCAGAGCTACTATTCAGGTTAAATTGATAAAAGGTCAGAACTATCGTTTTGTCTTTTGGGCACAGAAAGCAAATAATGGGTATTATAATACGGATAACTTGTCCAATATTACTGTTGATTATAAAAATGCGTTGGCAAATGACTCTTCGTTAGATGCTTTCTTTGCGAAGGAAGAGGTTACGAATGTGCAGAATCCTATATCGAAGACAATAATCCTTAAAAGACCATTTGCTCAAGTGAATTATGTTACGAAAGAAGAACTTAGTGAAGGTCTTTATATAAAAGAGTCGCAGATTACGGTTAAAAATGCATTGACGTCATTTAATCCTTTGAGGAATAAACTATCGGGAGCGAAGGATGCGCAGCAGGATGTTACTTTCCAATTTAATGCCGTTCCGACCGAAAAACTGTTGATTAATGGCACCGAATATAACTATCTTGCAGCAGCGTTTATTCTTGCTAAAAGTGATAATTCAAAGGATATTGTGGACGTTGAAGCTAAATTCAAAACTAATAACGGTCGTTCTGTCACAGTGTCAACTCCAGGGCTTCCTTGCCAGAGAAATTATAGAACCAATGTGATTGGTAATTTTATGTCAGTTGACGGAACATATAATGTTGAAATTGATAGTGCCTTTAAGGGTGATTTACAGTCAGATTTACAGTCAGATTATGTTGAAAACGCTCTCAACTCCGGACAGGTTGTAACGCTGACAGAAGATTATTCGCTTCCAGAAGGATCGGGAGGCGTAGCAGTCCTTTCTGGTAAAACCAGCGTTCTGAACCTTAATGGAAAGAAGTTTAGCAATGAAAATGGTCTTAAAGAAAATAAAGCTGCCCTTCAGGTGCATGGCGATTTGACCATCAACGGTGATGGTGAGGTATATTGCAAAGGCGGTGCTGACAACAATGCGATTATTGTAGAACAGGGTGGACACCTTGTAATCAACGGCGGAACATATAACGTTGGTGCTAATACTAATAGTGGTAAGAGCAATGCTACGATTTTTGTGATGGGGCCAGATAAATATGGCAGAAATGGCTCTGTAGAAATCAACGGCGGCGTTTTCATGGCGGAAGCTGGCTCTGACGGTACACCATTTGTCCTTAACCAGCATGATGAAATCACTGGTAACTGCTTCTCGGTCAAGGGTGGTACATTCGTAGGCTTCAACCCTGCTGATAATAACTCTAATGGCGCTCATACGAATTATGTGGCTGAAGGCTACAAGTCTGTGAAAATAAGCGAGTCTCCAGCGACTTGGCAGGTTGTTGATGCATCAAAAACAATTTCTGACCAGGCTGGATTGAATAGCGCTTTGGGAGAAGCCTCAACAGGTGATTACCTGAAGCTCCCAGTCGGCACATATACATTGCCGGAGTTGACAAAATCAGTTGAAGGCGTCACTTTTGAGGGTAAATTGGGAGCAGATGGTAATCCATTAACAGTGATTGATTTAGCGTCTGTGGCTTATACACCATCAGATAATGGAAGACCTTATAAAGATGTTACTTTTAAAAATATCAGTTTCATAACTTGGACTGATAATTATAAGGGTTTTAGGCATAGTGAAAATCTTCTTTTTGAAGGGTGTACGTTTACAGGTAAGCATTTTGCGTATGGCAAAGAAACTTACAAGAAATGTAAGTTCATTCAGAATGTAGTCGATTACAATATCTGGACATACGGCTCAGAAGAAATAACATTCAATGAATGTCTCTTTGATTGTCAAGGAAAGGCTGTTTTAATATATAATGAAAAGAATCAGAACCCTACTCCTGAGAGTCCGGAAATTATTGAGCCTTTCAAAATAAACTTTAACAAGTGTACTTTTACAGCACATGCTAAAGCCACATCTTCAGAGGGAAAAACATATGGAGCTATTGAGATTGACAGCTCGATATCTACCCCATTTGATATTACTATCACTGATTGTACATCTACAGGTTTCAGTTATGATAGTGCAATATATCATGTAAAAAAGCACAAGTATAATGTCTCTATAAATGGTAATAGTGTGTATAACGAATAGTTATTATCTCCATTTTCTAATAAAAACGGATATAAGTAATCCGTGAAGATTACATTGACAGAAATTAATTCGATAACCAATATGAAAACATTTAAATACTTGGCAACTGCTGCATTGACTTTGCTCGCAGTCGGCTGTAATAAGGAACAGGTGACGGAAGTCCCTGACGGACAGGTGGTTGACGTGACGTTCACGGCGGCATTGCCGGGCGAAATGGCAACCAAGACTCTTGGCGACGGTCAGACGGCCAAGAACCTCTATGTGTCAGTTTACGAGAACGACGCAGAGAAAACCAAGCTCGACCTTGACAAGACTGCCACGTTCACGGACCTGAAAACTCAGGTGACATTCAGCCTCGTAAAGGGCAAGACCTACAATTTCGTGTTCTGGGCACAGGCAGAAGGCGCACCTTATGTTGTCACCGACCTGAAGAACATAAAGGTGAAGGACTACACCACTGATGCCAATGACGAGAAACGTGACGCATTCTATGCTACACGTAAAGAATTGAAAGTCAATGGTGCATTGACAGAAACCATCAAACTTTACCGTCCTTTCGCGCAGGTGAACTTCGCGACCGCAGACTATGCTGACGCAAAGAAGGCAGGCTTCAACCCTGCAGTCAGCTCATTCACGGCATCTGAGGCGGCAACGACATTCGACACCTTCGCTGAGGAAGGAAAAGATAAAGTCGAAGTTGCATTGACAGAAACCGAGATTCCGGCGGACGTCCTCAAGACACTCGACGGCGAGACCTACACCAGACTCGCGATGAACTACCTCATCCCGGTCGGCAAACAGAGCGAGTCACACAACATTGACGTTGCTGCCACTTTCAAGGCGAACAACGGCGAAGCTGTGACTGTGTCCGCGCCGAACGCTCCTGTCCAGAACAACTACCGCACCAACATCCTCGGCGACCTCCTCACCTCACAGGTGATCTTCAATGTCGAGATTGTCCCTATCTTCAATGAGCCGGACAATGACATTGATATTGTCAATATCAAGGACGAGGCTTCTCTCCGTGCGCTCTTCGCGACAGGCGGTGAGGCGAAACTGGCCGCTGACCTTGTTCTCGACGAATCCATGGTAGTAAAGGCTGGAAAGGAAGTTGTTCTCGACCTTAACGGAAAGACCGTCAGCAATACTGCTGATCTGTGGAATGAATCTATAGCTAGTTGGTCTCTTCTTTCTGTGAGAGGTGGTAGTCTTACGATTAAAGGCGCCGGAACACTTCAGGCTAAAGAAAACGACTGCTTTGCTGTCGATGTTCAGGATGGTGGAACAGTTGTCATTGAAGACGGAACATATGTCGGCAATGTTCATGCTGTATATGTTTATGAGGGTACGGCGGAGATTAAGGGTGGTAAATATAGCATTCAGCAGTTGTCTTCAAATCCTGATCCTTATGGTTATGTCTTGAATTGCTACGATAAGAATCGTGAGAACGGTATCGCTAAGATTATCGTCACAGGTGGCGAATTCGTGAAATTCAACCCTGCTGACTGTGCCGCTGAAGGTGCAGGTACCAACTTCCTCGCAGGTGGTTACAAATCCACTCAGATTGGTGATTCTTACTTCGTGACCAAAGCAGGCGTTACCCCTGTTGCGAATCAGGAAGGTTTTGAAGATGTAATTAGTAAAGGCTCAGTCGGTACTCCTATTGAGATACAGGTTTCTCCTAATTCAACTATAGTGTTGAAAGATGGATTGGCTAATGAGGGAGTTAAGGCTAGAAATATTACAATAGTGGGCAACGGCTCTCAGACTGTGGATGTTATTTCCGGATCAAAGAATGCAGAAGGCGGAATGCTCAGCTATCAGCGCGGTTCATCTTTTACTTTCAAAAACCTTAAGATTAAGGCAGGCGAAGGAAATTTTGATGGTGTCGTGTGTGATGAACTGGTTTTCGAGAATTGTACTATAACCGGTAAACTTACACTATTTGGTAAAGCTTCTTTTAAAGACTGCGTCTTTGAGAACACGATGGCGAATCAGTATTCTATTTGGACATGGGGCGGCACAGATGTTACGTTTGACAAATGTGCATTCAATACTAATGGCAAGGCTATACTTCTTTATGGCGGGGCAGATGGTAAGAATCCGACAAATCTTGTTGTGAAGAATTGCACATTGAATGATAGAAAGAATGGTGCAGCAGGCAAAGCGGCAATTGAAATCGGCAATGATTATAATGCAACGTACTCTCTTACAATTGCTAACTGCACGGTCAATGGCTTTGCGGAAGGTAAGAACACCGGTTCCAAACTTTGGGCAAACAAGAACAGTATGGATGCTGAGCACCTTTCTGTAACAATTGATGGTACTAAAGTTCAGTAATTTTTACTGAAATCTGTTGAGAACAATATATAATGATAACTGATATGAAAACATTTAAGTATTTGGCAGCTGCCGCATTGACATTTCTTGCAGTCGGCTGTAACAAGGAACAGGTAACGGAAGTTCCTGACGGACAGATGGTTGACGTGACGTTCACGGCTGCATTACCGGGCGAAATGGCGACCAAGGCTCTTGGCGACGGTCAGACTGCCAAGACTCTCAAAGTGTCAGTTTACGAGAACAACGCAGAGAAAACCAAGCTCGACCTCGACAAGACTGCCACATTCACTGACCTGAAAACTCAGGTGAAGTTCAGCCTCGTAAAGGGCAAGACGTACAATTTCGTGTTCTGGGCACAGGCAGCCGAAGGTGCGCCTTACGACGTCACCGACTTGAAGAACATCAAGATTTCTTACGAAGGAGCTGAAGCCAACGACGAGAAACGCGACGCCTTCTATGCCACCCGCAAAGAGCTGAAAGTCAATGGGGCATTGACAGAGACTATCAAGCTTTACCGTCCTTTCGCACAGGTGAACTTCGGTACTGCCGATCTCCGTGAGGCTGCTGCCGCAGGCTTTGTTCCTAAACAGAGTGTTTTCACAGCTACCGACGTTGCCAATGTATTTGATACTTTCAATGCAGAAGGTAAAGTCGAAGGCCTTGCTACTGATAAAGTCACATTTGCCGCAGCTGAACTTCCTGATGAGCCGCTTGTTATCAAAGATGGAACCAAATATGCTTGGATGACAATGAATTACATCATCCCTGTAGGTAAGCAAGGCGAAAAACATATTTCCAATGTTACCGCTGAGTTTATTCCTGAAACAGGTGATGCTATCACAGCTTCATCACCTCAGACTCCAGTCCAGAACAACTACCGCACCAACATCCTCGGCAATCTCCTCACTTCACAGGTGATCTTCAATGTTGAGATTGTCCCTATTTTCAATGAGCCGGACAATGACATTGACCTTGTCAATATCAAGAATGTGGAGTCGTTGAAAGCATTGGTTGCAACTGGTGGTTCTGCGAAACTCGTTGATGACATTGAAATAGATTATCCTCTGGTTCTTAGCGGCAATACGGATGTTGTCATTGACCTTAACGGACATAGCATTGTCAATAAGACACAGGTTAATGGAAATTTTACCGTCGTTTTCAATGTGACCGGAAATTCTCATCTTACAATCAATGGTGAGGGTGAGGTCAAGGCTCTTGAGGAGACTTCGGATGTTGATGGTTTTCGCATGGCAATATGGGCTTATGACGATGCAGTAGTTGATATCAATGGCGGTTACTTCTACAACAAGCAGCTTAACCCGGAAACTTCGAACCTTATCTATGTAATGGATAGAGCTGTTGTCAATGTTGCCGGTGGAAAGTTTGAAACAGCGATGCTTAATGCTCAGGGTACCAGCTTCTTGCTTAATATGCAGGATGCAAGTCGTGCAACAGCTAAGATTAACATAACAGGTGGTCAGTTTGTAGCTTTCGATCCTGCCGATTGTATATCCGAAGGTCCTCACACGAACTTCGTAGCTGACGGGTATATGTCAGTCAAGACTGAAGACAATGTCTGGACAGTTGTCCGCGGCACAAAGCCTGTCGTTATGACGACAGCAGAACTCCGCGCAACCCTTACCGCATTTACAAGTGCAGGCTCTGGTGACAATATCATTGAAATTGGAAAAGACATTGTCCTGAAAGAGGGCGAAACCTGGACGCCTGCTAAAGTAGATGGTTATCATGGTGCCGGTGTGGTTACTGTGCTCGGTAATGGCCACAAGATTTCCGGACTCAATGCTCCTTTGTTTGCTGGCGGATTTGCAGGTAATTCAGGAATCATTGTCAAGGACCTTACATTGGATGGTGTTAAGATTAACGATGCTACCAGCGATCAGGGTATTGGCGCATTTGTCTGCAATGTAGATAGCATGCCTAAGATTGAACTTGATAATTGTCATCTTACGAATTCTGAAATGATTTCTACCGGCGGTGCGCGTGTAGGTGGTCTAATCGGTTGGACATCAGGCTATAATAACCCTGATGATGGACCGGTTGACACATATATCAAGATTACCGAATGTTCAGTAGAGGGCTGTACAATTTCAGCTAAAGGTTCAGTAGGTGGTATTATCGGCCATGCCGGCGGTAACCCTGCAACCTACCACACCATTTCTGACTGTACGGTAAAGAATTGCGTTCTCACATCCACTGACGATGGTGGTTGGCGAGTAGGTGTAGTAGTCGGTACTGCAAATGTTGGCGAGTTGTCTATCAATAACATCACCGAATCAGGAAACAACATAACCCAGACCGGCAAGACCGCTCCTGAACACAGCAATCTCTACGGCAGATTCGTTCCTGGAACCACCGGTAAACTAGTCATTGACGGCGTTGCCCATTAGATTCCCCGAATTGCCTTTCAGTCAGTCCGCAATTAATATAACGGACATAGAACAATAACACCCAAGCGAGGACCCTGCACTTCCGCAGCGCCCTCGCTTTCGTCTATTTCAGTACACACTTCATCTCTAATTGTGGATGTCACGTGCTGTTGTCATGGCCTTTACGTGATTTTGTTTGTCAATGTTGTCAAGGCTGGCGTACTCATAGGCTTTCTTTAAGCTTAGTAACCTCCTCCACGGACAATCCGGTCGCCTTCGCCACGATTTCGCATGGTGTTCCTAACTGAAGAAAGTTAATCGCTACCTCCAGATTACGTTCCTCACGTCCTTTCGAGAGGCCTTCTTCAAGTCCCTCCGCACGACCTATTACACGCC
>ULTD01039578.1_pt1 | contig 28345 bp, 15 predicted proteins | sample 1957321 | NCBI WGS metagenome assembly ULTD01 (sample SAMEA4835726, study PRJEB28245) | human gut metagenome | biome: gut microbiome; material: fecal sample | place: Denmark | collected 2008
GCACACTCCCTTTTTCTATGAATGCTATTCTACTCTTTTATGATAAATGCTAATATCCGGGATTCTGTTTGATGTTCGGATTCTTGTCGAGTACATCTGTTTGAGAGAATGGCAAATAACGGTTCTTCGGAGCAAACTTACGTGTTTCAATTGTTGCTGTGCCTGTAACTTCTGCACGTTTGTACGGATCGTTTTCACTGTAATTGATAGCACCGGTAATACGTTTTAAATCACCGTTCATTAAAGTTTCTGCCAACATCTTGCCACCGGCGTCTTTCCAACGCAGGATATCTGCACGGCGTAAACCTTCACCTGCAAATTCTACGCAACGTTCACGACGAATCAATTCACGTAATTTATCCTGAGTATCATATTTAGTTCTGACTACTTTAGGCATACCTACGCGTTCACGAATCTGGTCGATATAGTTGTACACTTGATCTGATGGACCGTTTAATTCGTTTTCGGCTTCTGCCCAACTTAACAGTACTTCTGCATAACGGAATATGATAACACAGGCAGCTGTATTCCAAATATTAGAATACTGTTCGTATGGATCTAGATATTTGGCCCATGTTAAAGCTGTTTTTGAGGCATTGTCTGTATAAGTAGGAAAGTTCTTGTTTTTTGAACCGTCTGCCAGCTTCTCATCCAGTGTATTCAATATCTTTCCTCTCCATTCTTGTCCGGGATAAAGAATAGTCATATCCATGCGCGGGTCACGATTGGCAAAAGGATGTTTGGCATCATAATAGCCTGTAGCTTCTTCTTTAGTCAAACCATTGTCCATTTCATACATGTCTACCAAATTTTGAGTAGGAACAATTGAAGACCATCCTGCATCATCATTATTATACATTTGACCAATAACGCCCAGTCCGAAGACACTTTCGAGGCGTTGATCTGCCAATATGATTTCTTTAGAATCTACACCTGTCAGTTTGAATAAGTTTTCATAATCAGAATCCAGTTCGTATTGTTTTAAATCGATGATAGCCTGAGCTGCATCTTTTGCTTTCTGCCAGTCGCCGTAATACAATGCTTCGCGCATTTTGGTTGCCAAAACTGCTCCTTTGGCAATACGTCCGCGTGCTGCCGGAGTGGTGTTGATGGCTGTAAGTGCATCGTCCAAGTCCTGTGCTATCTGTTCGCGTACTTCTGCTTCCGTATTACGCGGTACCTGTGCTTCTTCGGCCGTAGTATAAGAACCGATGATAGGTACACCGCCATACCACCAGTTCATAATGAAATATCTATAGGCACGGATGGCTTTGGCTTCTGCTATCAGTTCTTCTTTCTTACCTGCAGTAGTGAATTCTACATTGTCGATGTTTTCTAACACTGTATTACAACGGCGGATAATGGCAAAATCATAGAATGAAGCACCTGTGTTACCGCTGGATAAGGAACCGTCTCCCCAAGGACGCCATCCTTCCCATGAAAAATTATTGTAACCTATGTCGGAACCGCAATCTAAATAAAGAATGGACGATGGATCTAATAATCCATTGTAGCAACCTACTACAAAACTCTCGGCATCAGTTTCTGTTTTCCAGGTTGTTGCAGGAGAAAGGGCATCTTTCGGAGCTGTATCCAGAAAATCTGAACATGAAGCAGACAGCAATGCGATACCTGCTAATAAATATGTTGATAAACGTTTCATATTATTCTGTATTAATTAAGTGATTATAAAAAGTTTAGAATGTAATGTTGACTCCGAATGAATGTGTTTTATTCAAAGGGTAACTAGACAAACGTTCACTGACTGTTTCCGGGTCTACATTAATTGGCATATCGTCAAATGTCAGCAAGTTTTCTGCTGAATAGTATACACGCAGATTCTGAATACCCCATTTCTCTATCCAATTTTTAGGAAGAGTATAGCCTAATTGTATGGTTTTCATACGGAGATAGCTTGTGTCCATAATCCAGAAATCGGAAAGTACATTTGAAGCTTCACTTGGAGATACACGTGCTTCTGCTATGCGTGGCATGCTTGCATTTTTGTTTTCGGGTGTCCAGCTATCCAACCAGGCAGTTGACGGATGTCCTGCGCTACCGGAGAATTCACCGAATGCTTCCTTGGTAAATGCATATCCTACACCGGCAGCACCATTGAAGTTCATTGACAAGTCTACGTTCTTATAACCGACATTAATATTGAAGCCAAATGTGAATTTCGGATCTTTGGTTCTATAAAGCTCGCGGTCATCAGCCGATATTTTACCGTCACCGTTTGCATCTACATAGCGTAAGTCACCTGCCTTGAAATCTTGTCCGAAAGGATATCCGTCCATTGCAGAGTATTTGGCTTGCCATGCAGCAGCTTCTTCATCAGACTGGAAAAATCCGTCTGTGCGATATACGAACCATGAATTAATGGGAGAACCTACTTCGCGCATAAAACTGCCGTCAGCCATACGGTCTACTCCACCTAAATTTTCAATGGTATTCTTGTTGTAGGCAAAGTTTCCTGAAACACCGAAGGTCCAATCGTTCCATGTATCGTTGTAGGCCAATTGAACTTCAATACCACTGTTCTTCATTGCACCTACATTATCTTTGTATGCACCCAAGGCAAATTCTTTAGGTACGGAGACATTCATGATGATATCTGTGGTCTTTCTGTTGTAGTAGTCAATAGAACCAGTCAGCTTATTGAATAAAGTGAAGTCTATACCGATACCCCAAGTGGTAGCTTTTTCCCAAGAAAGAGAAGCCATTTTGTATGAACCTTGATAGTATCCTGTCACTAACGAACCTCCGAACGGATAGTTGGCGCCGAGGTTGTATGTATTCATCCATGGATAGTAGTCTCCTCCGGTCGGAGTACCGTCTCCCAAAGCATCCTGGTTTCCCAGCTGACCCCAAGAACCGCGAATCTTAAGGCTTGACAACCAACTGTCTCTTAAGGTTTCCATAAATGATTCTTCACTGATGCGCCATGCACCGGAGAATGAAGGGAAGTATCCCCAACGGTTGCCCGGAGCAAAACGAGAAGATGCATCGGCACGGAAGTTAGCTTCGAATAAATATTTTCCTTTATAATCGTAGTTGATACGACCAAAGTATGACAACATATTCAATTCTCGTGTAAAACCACTATTGGTTTGAGTAGCAGTTGCACCTGCATTCATATCGTCCAATTCATTATTTGGGAAATTTTCACGGTACATATCATTGTAGCGTACATCGTATGCTTCTGCATGATAACCTAACATTGCTTTTAAGTTGTGATCACCAAATTGCTTGTCGAAATTCAACAAAGCATCAAAGTTATACCGGGTCCAGTTTGTAAATGACTCAGTTAAGCTGTTAGGACGTGCGGCCTGTGCCGGGTCATTATTGATTTTCTTTACGAAAGCCTTGTAGTGTTGGTCATCATTAACATAAGCTCCCGATACGGTTGCTGTAAGGCAATCCAAAATTTTGTAATCAACAGACAACATACCGGTAAAGTTCTGGTTATATTTATCTACTGTAGATTTTGAATCCAACCATGCAATCGGGTTACCGTCATTTGTTGAACCGTAAGTTCCATCTTCATTCTTGATAGGAATCATCGGGCTTAGGATGTTGAGCTGACGGATAATTTGGTCTGAAGAACCACCACCATAGTTTGAGTTAGGGTCTTTATAATCATTCTTGATATAGGACAAATTCATACGCACATGCCATTTCTTGGTTATATCTACGTCTAAATTCATACGTCCGTTGAATTGGCTTCGCTCTGAATTCGGAAGGATACCCGTCTGCCCCAGATAACCGACAGAAGCCATATATCTTGCATTCTCTGTACCACCATTGATACTTACATTGTGCTTATGCAGAACACCTGTTTTATAGGCAGCATCATTCCAATCGGTATTAGGATGTCCGTATGGGTCGGAACCATTCTCGAATAAACGGATGTCTTCGTCCGAATAACGATGTGGGTTATTATTATCATCGTCAATGCGATTGTACAGTCTGGCATAATCGGCAGAGCTTACACGGTCAATGGTTGCCGTTGCATTTTGAATACCGACATATCCATTGTACGAGATACGGGGAGCACCGGTTTTTCCGCGTTTGGTAGTAATCAAAATTACACCGTTAGATGCTTTAGAACCATAGATAGCTGCAGAAGAAGCGTCTTTCAATACGGAGATACTTTCAATATCATTCGGGTCAAGGTCGTTCATGGAACCACTTTCTACACCGTCAATCAAGATATAGGGAGATGCATTATTCAACGTTCCTACACCGCGGATTCTGATATTACTTCCGTCTTCACCGGGACGTCCCTGACCTGCAGTAATTGTTACACCCGGCATCAAGCCTTGCAAACCGCTTGATACATTCGAAATAGGGCGATTGGTTAACTCATCGCTGTTTACTTGTGCAACGGCACCGGAGAGGTTAGCCTTTTTCTGTACACCGTAACCTACAACAACAACTTCACTCAGGACTTCTGTGTCATCTTTCAACACTACATTGAGAGTCCCACCATTCCATTTGACTTCTTGTTTTTGATACCCTACATAGGAGATTACGATGATATCTCCTTTCTTCACGTTAGTTAAGGCGAAATTACCTTCAAAGTCGGTAATTGCTCCGTTGGTGGTTCCTTTCACTATTACAGAAGCACCAATAATGGATTCTCCCGTGGCGTCTTTCACAATACCTTTACATGTTTCATTTTGTTGTACGATAGCAGAAGAGTTGACTTCGGAAGCTGTAACAGCAGAAATGGTTCCTGTAGAGAATGTTCCCAAGAACAATAACATGCTAACTGATTTCAGTCGTTTTAACATAATATTGAATTTTAAAGTGTTTGATTGAAATTCAAAGTTCTAAAAGGATAAGTTCTTCTAGAACTATTCCTTTTTATAATCTGCTGATAATCAATGCTTGTATTAAATAGATTATTGGATTATTTATACTGTAAATCACAATAAATGAGGAAAAAAGATAATATTTCTACCGATATTCTATTCGTTTTTATTAATCCCCTTTTCATTATACTATTGTTTATAACGGCTTTACATGGAAACTCATATATAAATTATGAGTAAAAAAAAGTTTTATGTATTATCATTATATTACTAAAATTCTACCAACTAAATAGTTAAGTCTTTTTAGGGTACCCCTTTAATTAGATATTTTTATAGTTTAATTGTTAAATTACAGAGAAAAACAAAGATAGTTTTCAAAAATGATTGGTCTTTTTTAAAAATATTATATATTTGCGCCATTAATCTAAATCATATTGAAAAAACATAGTTCTAGAAGAACTACGTTGATAGTAACTTATTTATTATCTTTAAATTAATACTTTATGTTAAAGAGAGTCAAGTCGGTCAGTATGCTGCTATTTCTTATGGCTGCATCTACAGGAAGCATGAATGCTGTTTCAGCTCCTGCAATAGCAAGCTCAAATGCTATTGAGCAACAGACCGAAACCTGTAAAGGAGTTGTAAAGGATGCTATGGGTGAAACAGTCATCGGTGCGTCCGTAGTAGTAAAAGGTACAACCAATGGTACTATTACCGGTATCGATGGTGATTTTACCTTGAGTGGAGTTTCCGAAGGAAGTATTCTTGTTATTTCCTATGTAGGTTATGTTACCCAGGAAGTAAAATTCAATGGTCAACCACTTAATGTAATCCTGAAAGAGGACAGTCAAACATTGGAAGAAGTTGTCGTAGTAGGTTATGGTGTACAAAAGAAAGCTAATTTAACAGGAGCAGTTGCAACTGTAAATGCAAAAGCATTGGAAAGCCGTCCCGTGTCAAGTGTTTCTGCAGCTATAGCAGGACAAATGCCTGGTGTAACAGCTATTCAGAGTTCAGGTGCTCCGGGTGGTCAAGCTGCTGATATTACTATTCGTGGTAAGAACTCTATCAATGCAGCCAGTCCATTGGTTATTGTAGATGGAGTACCGGGTAGTATGAATACAATTGACCCAAATGATATTGAAACATTTACAGTTTTGAAAGATGCTGCTTCTGCTGCTATCTATGGTGTACAGGCTGCGAACGGTGTAATCTTGATTACTACTAAACAGGGTAAAAAAGGAGAAAAGGCACGCGTAACTTATTCCGGTAATGTATCTTGGTCTTCTCCGGTAGCAAAACGTGAATTAGTGAATGCTTATGAATATGCTGTTTTATATAATGAAGCAACTTTAAATGAGAATCCTAATGCTACATTGATGTTCTCTCCGGAAGAAATAGAAGACTATCGTACCGGAGCATTACCCAGCACAGACTGGTATGAAGCAGCTATTAAAAAGAGTGCTATAGAAACAATGCATAATGTTTCTATCAGCGGTGGTACTGAAAAAACAACGTACAATGCTTCATTAGGTTATATTTATCAGGATGGTTTGACTGCTGATAATGATTATTCTCGATTCAATGCCCGTATGAATTTGAATTCGGAAATCAATAAATATATAAAGGTAGGTATCAATGCATCCGGTTATAGAGGTGTTTCTAATGATGCATGGAATGGCTTTGTATCTGTTTATCAAGGTGTAACTCGCGAAAAGCCTACTAATAAAGTTTATAACGAAGATGGTTCTTATACTTATTCCGGTGTAGATAACCCGGTTGCTATACAAGGAGACAAGTCTGGTTTCAAACGTAATACACAACAGGAAATAAATCTTACAGGTCATGCTACTATACAGATTTTACCTGAATTGAGTATTAAAGGTGTATATTCAGTACGTAATTATACTAGTAACCAAGATGGTTTTAAAAAGCATTTCACTTATGGTAGCGGAAGCAATGCGTATGATTCCGGTTTGCGTGAAGGGTATGATAAATATTATAACCACAACTATTACACCGGACAAGTCTTGATTAACTTCAACAAGAGTTTTGGCAAACATAATATCAGTGCATTAGCAGGTTTTGAATCTTATGAACATATTTATAAGTATACAGAAGCTACTCGTCAAGGTGGCGGTAGTGATGAGCTGCCTGAATCTCTGAATACATTAGACCAGTCTTCACAAAAAAATAAAGACGGAGGTTATGAAATGGCTCGTTTGTCTTATTTCGGACGTATCCAATATGATTATGCAGGTAAGTATCTGTTTGAAGCTAATTTACGTAGTGATGCCTCTTCACGTTTCCCGAAAGATAATCGTTGGGGAGTATTCCCCGCATTCTCTGCAGGATGGAGAATTTCTGAAGAAGCATTTATTAAAGACAATGTAGACTGGCTGAGCAATTTGAAGTTACGTCTTGGTTGGGGTAAAACCGGTAATGAGGAATTGAAATCCGATGATATTTATCCGGCAGTACCAACATATACATATAATATAGCTGACAATGCTACTAAATATTTATTCAACAATACTTTGTATTCAGCTATATATGAAGCTCGTTATGTAAACAATAATTTGAAATGGGCAACGGTTACTAACTATGAATTAGGTTTGGAAGCCGGTTTCTTAAATAACATGATTAATTTTGAATTATCTGTTTATAAGAAGAAAACCAATGATATGTTGCTGTATCTTCCTATTCAGGGAGTTATCGGTATGAATGCTCCGGCACAGAATATTGGTAGTGTGCAGAATACCGGTTTTGATTTCTTGATTAACCATAACAAGCAAATTAATAAGGACTGGAACTATTCTGTATCATTGAATGTATCTTATGTAAAGAATGAGATTACGGATATGGCAGGTACAGAAGGTCCGACAAGTAACGACAAGATTTGGAATCTGGAAGGATATCCTATTGGTTCTTACTACGGTTATGTAGCCGATGGCTTCTTTAATACAGAAGAAGATCTTCTTAACTGTCCGAAACGTTTGGCTGACGGTCAGGAAAAATTAGGTGATATCAAGTACAAAGATTTGGATGGTGATAAGAAAATTACAGAAAAAGACCGTACTGTTATAGGTAAGAATTTCCCAAGTTGGACCGGAGGTTTGAATCTGAGTGTAGGTTATAAGAATTTTGATCTTTCTGCTTTATTCCAAGGAGCATTTGATGTAGACGGATACTACACCGCTGAAGCTGCTTATGCATTTTATAATGGTGCAACTGCTTTGAAAAGACATTTGGATCGTTGGACTCCGGATAATCACAATGCTTCTTACCCCCGTGTTACACGTTCTAGTCAAATAAACTTTGTAACATCTTCTTTCTGGCTTCAAGATGCATCATACGTTCGTTTGAAAAACCTTACTTTAGGCTATACATTACCTCAAGCATGGTTAACTAAAGCCGGTATCGCTAATGCAAAGGTATTCTTAACCGGTGAAAACTTATTTACTTTTACAGGTTTGGACGGTGGTATCGACCCGGAAGAAAGCAATGAACGAGGATGGTCTTACAGTAACGTTAAAAAACTGTCTGTCGGAGTAAAACTTTCATTCTAATATTTCAAATAAAACAGTATAAATAACATGAAAACAAAATTTTTACATATAGCAACGGCCTTATTATTTGCAGGATTCACTTCTTCATGTAGTGATTTCTTAGACCGTTATCCATTGGATGAGCTATCTGATAGCAGTTTCTGGAAAACAGAGAATGATGCGATGATGGCCGTAACTGATATTTATGGCTGCCTGCCTACATGGGATCAAGACGAAGATATCAATTCAGATAATGCAGTTCATGGCATTAAATGGGCTGCCGGTAACATATCAAAAGGTATTTACGATCCGATGGACCAAAGCTGGGCGGGTAGTTATACTCCGATTCGTCAATGTAACTTGGTATTGGAAAAAGTAAAAGATATCGAAATGAGTGACGAATCACGTAAAAAAATTGAAGGACAGGCTTATTTCTTCCGTGCATTTGTATATTTCAATTTAATCCGTTCTTTTGGTGATGTTCCTTATATTGATAAACCATTGAACTTAACGGATGTAGAAGATATCACTCGTACTCCACGCGAAGAAGTGTATGCAAAGGTTATGGCGGACTTTGACAAGGCAATTGAATATTTGCCTGAAGAATGGGATGCCGCAAATACTCCTCGTGTTACCAAAGGAGCTGCCTTGGCTATGAAAGCTAGAGCTGCTTTGTACTATAGTAACTGGCAAGTTGCAGCAGATGCTTCTAAGGCTGTAATTGATTTAGGTAAATATGAACTTTATGATGCCGGAAATACCGGTAAATATCAGGAGTTGTTTTGGGAAAAATCAGATGGATGTGATGAAAATATCTTGTATGTACAATTCAACTACCCTGATAAAACTCACTACTTGATTGGTTGGGAATGTTTCCCTACTTTAGGTTGGGGAGGTATGAATCCTACTCAGAGCTTGGTTGACGCATTCGAAGATAAAGACGGTGCTCCTATCAGTAAATCTACAATTTATAATGAAAAGGATCCGTTTAAAAATCGCGACCCTCGTTTGGAAGTCAATGTACTTCATGACGGAGAAGAAATGTATGGTGTTACAATTAAAGTCAAACCGCTGAAATCAAGTGGAAAAACCGGTATTGAACAGCATGGTGATGCTACAGCAACTGGATATTATCAGCAAAAATGGTTAGACCCAAGTATTGATCCTCAAAGCGAAGGTTGGAATATGGGTAAAGACTGGGTGGTTATTCGTTATGCCGAAGTTCTGCTGACTTATGCAGAAGCGATGAATGAGCTTCATCCGTTGAGCGCAGAATCATTTGATGCTGTCAATCAAGTTCGTAGACGTGTAGGTATGCCTGATTTACAAAATACAGACCCAAGCAAACCGACATATTGTGCTACTCAAGATGAGCTTCGTAAACGTATTCAAAACGAATGGCGTGTAGAGTTTGCACTCGAAGGCGGTAAACGTATGTGGGATATTCGTCGTTGGGGCATTGCCAAAGAAGTTTTGAATGCACCGTTCTTGGGATTGAAGATGAAACCTGTAGAAGGAGTAGTAGATGGCAAACCGGCAATTGTGGATTATATTCTTTATGAAGGTGAAAATATAAAATTGGCGGGTAGTCATTATGAAGATCATAACTACTTACTCCCTGTTCCTCAGACAGAAATCGATTTGAATCCTAAACTGACTCAGAACCCGGGATATTAATAACATTATAATATCTACAAGCAATAATTTAAGTGAGGGCATTGTCTTATAGTAAGTGTCCTCACTTACTTTATTAAATAAATATATAAGATGAAACGACTGGTCTATACCCTATTTGGAGCTTTGTTTATCCTTTATTATATATGTTACCAAGGAGTGTTGTCGCATGTGCTTTACTATCACGAACAACATCATCTTTTCCTTTTTTCTAAATCTTATTTTCTGCAATGTGTTCAATCTGAGGGTTGGCTAAACTATATCACTAACTTTATTATTCAATTTTTCTATTATCCTATTTTAGGAAGTACTATTTTGGCATTCTTGTTGGCATCAGTCTATTGGTTGACAAATAGCATTATAAAAATAATAACCGGAAAGAATGATCTGTTGCAATTGTCCATTATTCCTTCCCTTATTCTTTTTTTCTATACAATGGAAGCGAATCATTCTCTTTCTATATTGCCAGGAAGTCTGCTATGCCTGTTGATGCTCTATTTGCTTCTTTTGTTTATTCAACGTTACCGAAACGTATTTCCCCTCTTTCGTCTGCCTGGCATATCAAATAAAAAAATACGTATTTTATTAACTTCTCTTTTTTTACTAGGATATACAGGATATGGTTTTCACTATTTTTTTAATAACTACAATAGGAATGAGCGTATAATGTTAAAAGCCGAACAGTTTGTAAAAAGCAAAGACTGGAGAAGTGTGCTGGAGTATACAAAAAAATATTTAGATACCGGACGTTATAATCAGCTCATTTCTTATTTTCATCATTTAGCACTTTATCATACAGGACAGCTTCCTTATCATTTATTGGATTATCCACAAAAACAGGGAGTCAAGGGACTTTACTTCCCGTGGAACAGTGACAGTCGTGAGAGTGAATACGGACATATTCTTTATGAAGAACTTGGGTATATCAATGAGGCACAACGCTGGGAGTTTGAGTCAATGGTAGTATGGGGAGAAACAGCACCTCACCTTATAAATTTGGCACAATATAACATTGTAAACCACCGCCCGTTAGTGGCACAACGCTTTATTAATAAGCTAAAACAGTCTCTTTTCTATCGAGAGAAAGCTTTGCTACTTGAAAAAATTGTAAATGAAGGCAAAGTTCCCGGACTAAGAAATGCATTGGATGGAAAGGTGGATACTCCGGCACGGTTTGCCAATGTCTTGAATATAGGGCCGGAATTGCAATATTTATGTGAGAATGACAGCACCAACAAAATGGCTTTTGAGTATTTAATGAGTAACTTATTACTGAGTAACCATGTGGTTCGTTTTGTGAATAACTTGAAATTCATGTCATCTTTTTCTTATACAAAACTTCCTCGTATTTATGAAGAAGCTCTTTATATTTATAAATTAGGTGTTGGCGAAGAAGAGTTTTCAAAGGTAGGAATAAAAATAAGTCCGGCAACGGAAGAACGGTTTAAACGATATTATAGTCTTGTACAGAGCAAACAGTTAGGCACTTTGCAAAAGGAGTTCGGAAATACGTATTGGTTTTATTTGAATTATATCAGTCCTTATGGTAATAAGGTGATAGCTAATTAATGGGAAATTATATGAAAATACAAAATCTGCTTTACTATACATTAATTATTTTTTTGTCAGGATGTACGCAATATCATCAGGCAGAAAGTATAAGTGACCGATTACCGTTAATTTATCCGGATTATACGGATGTGACTTTCCCTATCAATATTGCACCTCCTAATTTTAGAATTCAGGAGGAAGGAGAGGCTTTCCAGACAGAATTAGGATGCGGAGAGGAAAATTATGACATTCTTATTCAGGATGACGAACCAATAGTCCGTATACCGGAAAGCGAGTGGAAGGTACTGTTGGAGAAAGCTGCCGGCAAAAAAATATATGTCAGAATTACTATTAAGCAGCATGGCAAATGGGTACGTTATTCTGATATTCAGGATAGTATATCCGTTCATGCGATAGATCCTTTTTTAGCGTACCGTCTGCTTTATCCCGGATATGAACTTTGGAATGAAATGGGAATTTATCAACGTGACCTGACAACGTATGAGCAGACTCCTATCGCTGAAAATAGAAATTTTGGGAAGCAATGCATTAACTGTCATACGTTTAACCGAAATTCACCCGATACGATGATGGTTCATGTGCGTGGTAAACAGGGGGGCACTTTAATTTCCCTTAATGGTGAGATGGAAAAAGTCGACCCTAAGCCTGAAGAATACAGGCATGGAGCCACTTATCCTGCCTGGCATCCTTCCGGCAGATATATTGCATTTTCTGCCAATGAGATACAGCAGTTCTTCCATTCCTCAGGACAAAAGCCTATAGAAGTATCTGATTTGGCTGCCGATTTAATGATTTATGATGTACAGACTCACGAAACATTTACTGATTCGTTAGTTTATGGTGAACAATATATGGAAACTTTTCCAACATGGAGTCCTGATGGAAAACAGATTTATTTCTGTCGTGCTGAAGGATATCGTCAAGGAATGTCTTTGGACAGTATCCGGTATGATTTATATCGTATACATTTTGACGCAGAACATTCCAAACTGCATACATTGGAATGTGTCTATAAAGCATCAGCCCTTCGTAAGACTGTCTCTTTTCCGAGAATTTCACCGGATGGTAGGTTCCTTTTATTTACTCAGTCTGATTACGGCAATTTCTCCATCTGGCATCCTGAAAGTGATTTATATCTGCTTAATTTGGCTACAGGTAATATACGAAATATCGCGGAAATAAACAGTGACAATGTGGACAGTTTTCATACCTGGTCTTCAACAGGAAGATGGCTGGTCTTCAGCAGCAAACGTCTGGATGGATTGTGGGCTCGTCCGTTTTTTGCGCATTTTGATCCCGAGACAGGACATTTTAGTAAGCCTTTCCTATTACCTCAGAAGGAGCCCGATTTTTATGATACCTTTACATATACCTATAACTTGCCGGAATTAATCAAGGCACCTGTAAAGACTGGCAAAAAATTGTTGGAAACAATAGAAGAACCTATACATCGGGCTAAAGTCAAAAATTAACAGTTCTATTTGAAGAAAGCATATAAAATATTATCTTAATAAGAGTATGGGTTGGTTAATATTGCGCTAATGAAAACAAATAGCTAATAATCAACCCATTACTGTTGATTTAGAGCGTCCGAACGAGTAATGTACATAAAGTACAGAGCATGAAAAAACAAATAAAAAAGCAGTAATAACAAATTGGGTAGAATTTTAGTAACTTCATCTTATTGTTATTATATACAGCAAGAAGGCATTAAAAGAACATTTCTACAGGATATTATCAATAAAACTAAATTAGCACCTTTACTGAACAGTTTAAATACATACATTAGTAGAATGTAGGTAGAAAATATTTTGTTCTATTAATTCTACGAAGCTTATAGGTCTGTTCTTACGAAATATAATTTATTTTCACTTCTTTGATTATCAGTATTTTAATATAAAGAATAATTCTAGAAGAACTATGGTATATAGTTTTTATTTATCATTCTTTAAATTAATACTTTATGTTGAAGAGAGTCAAGTCGGTCAGTATGCTGCTATTCCTTATGGCTGCATCTACAGGAAGCATGAATGCTGTTTCAGCTCCTGCAATAGCAAGTTCAAATGCTATTGAGCAACAGACCGGAATTTGTAAAGGAGTTGTAAAGGATGCCACGGGTGAAACAGTCATCGGTGCATCCGTAGTAGTAAAAGGTACAACCAATGGTACTATTACCGGTGTCGATGGCGATTTTACCTTGAGTGGAGTATCTAAAGGAAGTACTTTAGTGATTTCTTTTGTGGGATATATCACTCAGGAAGTAAAATTCAATGGTCAGCCGCTCGATGTAGTGCTGAAAGAAGATACCAAAACACTGGATGAAGTAGTCGTAGTAGGTTATGGTGTGCAAAAGAAAGTAAACCTGACCGGTTCGGTAACCGCTGTCGGTCCTGAAGAATTGACAACACATGCTAATACCAATTTGCTGGCAACTGTTCAAGGTCAGGTTCCGGGTGTTACCATTATTTCTCGTCCGGGTTCTGATCCTGCAATTAATATGCGTGGTCGCGGTAACTTGGGTACATCAGCTCCGTTATTTGTAGTTGATGGTGCTATTGCCGATGCCGGTTTCTTCTCCAATCTGGATCCTAATTCTATTGAAAGTATTTCATTTTTGAAAGATGCTGCTTCTTCAGCCATCTATGGCTCACGTGCTGCATACGGTGTGGTATTGGTGAAGACTAAAGGTGGTAAAGAAGGTAAAGTAAAAGTGAGCTATGATGGAACCGTCAGTTTGAAAATGGCAACTTACACTCCGAAAGTGTTGAGTTCTGAATGGTATGCACGTTTGAGTAATGAAGCTGCTCTGAATGAAAATCCGAATACGACATCACTTCCTTATTCTGATGAAGCTATTCAAAAATTCCGTGACGGCAGTGACCCTGATATGTATCCCAATACCAATTGGTATGATTTGGTGTTGGATGATCAGGCTGTTATGACAAAACATTCTGTCAGCATCAGTGGTGGTAATAAAGTGAAATATTACACCTCGTTAGGATATATGTATGATGATAAGTTTACACCGGGATCCAGTTCAAACCGTTATAATTTGATTTCAAATCTTTCTTCGGATATAAACGACTGGTTGTCTTGGCGTTCAAATATCAATTATATCCAAAATACATCAGATACAGAAACCGGAGGTATTGCTTATGTTAATTTGCTAACTATTCCTACTACTTATGTGGCTCGCCAAAGCAATGGTGAATGGGGTAGCTACGAAGGTGGCAAACCGGCTGCTTTGGTTAATATGCAACGCAACCCGTTACGTCAGTTGGAAGAAGGCGGATGGAATAAGAGTAAGTCTGAAAATACTTTGATTAATTTGGCCGTGGATATTAAACCTATTAAAGGATTGGTATTAACCGGTGAAATGATTTATAAGGCTTATGACTATAAATATAGAGTTTATGAAGCTAACCGTCCTAAAATTAAGGATTTTGTTACCGGTAAAGAATTAAACGGTACTGATGTCACAGATTCTAAAATGACTTATGACTGGCAGGAAAACAGCCGTTTGACATATAATGGTTTGGCTAACTATACATGGACTGATAATATTCATAATATTGGTGTATTGGCAGGTGTTTCTTATGAACATTATCAATATCAAAAACAGAAATCATATCGTAAGAAATTCCCTACTAACGGAATGACTGATATCAATGGTGGTTCCAGCGCTCCTAATGATATGTATACAGAGGGTGGTACAAATGAGGATAAGTTGATGTCTTATTTCGCACGTTTCAATTATTCTTATAAAGACCGTTATCTTTTCGAGGCTAATATCCGTGCAGATGCTTCTTCTCGTTTCCATAAAGATAACCGCTGGGGATACTTCCCTTCTTTCTCTGCCGGATGGCGTGTGAACCAAGAAGAATTCATGAAAGATATTCATTGGATTAATAACTTGAAAGTACGTGCTTCTTGGGGTCAATTGGGTAATATCAATAACGTAGGTCAATACGATTATTTCTCAACTTATGCTCAGGGAGGTAATTACAATTTTGAAGATACAGTCGTTAATGGTATCATTGAAGCAAAACCGGCAAACGTAGGTTTGGGTTGGGAAACTGTAACTGTTACTAATATCGGTGTGGACTTTGATATCTTCAATGGTTTATTGAGCTTCACCGGTGACTATTATGATAAGCAGACTAAAGATATTTTAATGTCTTATCCGAGTCCTTTTGAAGTAGGTATTCCTTCAGATTATAAAGTTTCTCAGAATATCGGTAAGGTTAGTAACAAAGGTATTGAAATAGCTGTAACCCATAACAACAGAATTGGTGATTTCTCTTATTCTATCGGTGGTAACATTACCAAAAACTGGAACAAGGTAAAAGATTTGGGTGCTAATGACCCGATGATTGAAGATCCGTGGATTAAGAAAGTAGGTTATGCCATCGGTACATTCTATGGTTATCGTTCAGACGGTTTGCTTACTCAGGAAGATATCGATAGCGGTAATTATATTACAGACGGTAATGCAAAACCCAATGCCGGTGATATTAAATATGTTGACCTTGACGATGATAAGAAATTAACTGATAAAGATAGAGATTATATCGGTTGTGATGTTCCCGATATTACTTACGGTATCAACCTGAATATGCAATATAAAGGATTTGATTTGAGTGTGTTCGGTCAGGGTGTAAGCGGTACTAAAGTGCGTTTCTATCAGGAACAGGCATGGGCGTTCTCTGATTATGCCAGTCCTCGTGAGTATCACTTGAAACGTTGGACTGTAGAAAATCCGAATCCGAATGCAGCTTATCCGCGTATTTATCCGCGTACCAGTGCACATTCTACATTTAATAATAAGTTCTCTGACTTCTGGTTGTTCGATGCTGACTATTTCCGCATCAAGAACATTACATTGGGATATACATTCCAGAAAAATGTGGTACAAAGTTTGGGCGTAGAAGTATTGAAACTTTATGTAGCGGCAGAAAATCCGTTTACTATCCGTGCTGACCATAGAATGGAAGACTTTGATCCAGAAACAGCTTCAGGTCGTGGTGGAAACACACGAGGAACTGCTTCTTTATCATTTGGTGTAAATCTAACTTTCTAATAAAAAGATAAAATGAAGACATATAATAAATTATTCAAGAATATTTTCTTCTGTACTGTTTTGGGAGCAACTGTCTGCAGTTGTGACTTGGATGTTGAGCCCACTTCTAACATCGCTACAGAAACATTCTGGAAAACAGAAAAAGACGCATGGTATAACTTAAATGCCATTTATGCAAATTCGATTCCCGGCACTAATGTTCATGGAGACTCTTATACGGAAGATGTATATTGCCAGTATTCTTGGGAATCATCAGGAGCGATTTTTCTTCAGGATGGTTTTAGTCCTTTGTATGATTCGGGATGGAATTTTGAGACAATCCGTAAACAGAACAATTTTTTGGCAGAGGTTGAAAACTGTGTGATGGATGAAGATTTGAAGAAGCGTTTTATTGCCGAAGTACGTGCAATGCGTGCCTGGACTTATTTAGGCATGACAGTTACTTTTGGTAAAGTGCCTTTGATTACAGAAGTATTGTCTTACGATGCTCCTAATGTTCCTCGTGATGAGGTGAGCACTGTGCGTAAATTTATTCTCGATGAATTGACAGAAGCAGCAGCCGTATTGCCTGCTAAATACGCCGGAGGGTATCCGAATGAAAAAGGACGTATGACCAAATACGCTGCTTTGGCAGTGAAAGCAAGAGCTGCACTTTATTTTGGAGAGTATGCCATAGCGGAGCAGACTGCAAAAGAAATTATGGATAATGGTGGCTTTTCACTGTTTAAAATCAATCAGTTGACAGAAGCACAGCAGAAAGAAGCCGATGAAATGGCACTGTATGTCGATTTTGACAAATATGGCATTGACCGTGACGAATTTGTTAAGGGTATGTTCAGTTATGAGTCTTTATGGCATACGGAAAATGGTAACCCGGACAATCCCGAATATATCATGACCCGCCAATATACAGCATCAAACTGGGATTATCAGGATATGGTTCGTTATACAAGCATGCGTCCCAACCAATTGGGCGGATGGTCTTCTGTAACACCGACTCAAAACTTGGTAGACAGTTATTGGACTGTTGACGGAAAAGAGCCCAGCATTCCTTCCAAAGACGAACGTGCCGCTGCTTATGCAAAAATTAAGGCTGACTTGGATGCTTATACTCCTCCTGCAGGAGAAGCTAAGTTCCTTTCATTTGTAAAAGATGTAACAACAAATGGTAAGTTGAAAGATTACGAATACATGAAGGAATTCCGTAACCGTGACAGTCGTATGTATGTTTCTATCCTGTTCCCATTTAAGAGTTGGTATGAGACAGACGGTGGAACAGACTTTGCTTATGAATGGATTAAGGGCGGTAATAATGAATCTAAAACAGGCTTTAATTTCCGTAAAATGGTTGCATTGGAGAACGACCCCAATAATGCCGGACAAGCTACAGGAGACTATCCCTGCATTCGGTATGCAGAAATATTGTTGATATATGCCGAAGCGCATACGCATACTGCCGGATTTGATTCTCAGACACAGGCAGCTCTTAATGAATTGCGTGATCGTTGTGGTATGCCTGATGTTCCGACCAGCTTAAGCAAGGAAGAAGGGTTGGAGCTGATTGCAAACGAACGTCGTATTGAGTTGGCGGCAGAAGGGTTCCGCAGTGACGATATGTATCGTTACAGTGATGAATATTGGAATAAACATATCAACAATGTAGAAATTGCAGCTCCTGATGGTGATAATATTATCACTATGAGTTGGAATCCCCGTATGCACTTGAGACCTATTCCTCAAACTGCAATCGACTTGAATCCGCTTTTGGCTGATGACCAAAATCCCGGTTATTAAAATCCTATAAACGTTTTATATAATAGGGTTAATTATATAAATAAGAAAGCCGGCTGAATGATGAGAAATTCAGTCGGCTTTTAATTTTATCGGTATGTGCTGACTTTTATAGCATGATGAATTTCACAGCCGCCCAATTATTCTTTTCCCGGTAATGAATAAATTTCATTCCCAGGTTTTCCGCTTTCTCCCGGATGACAGGAATATCCTGTACATAGAATCCGCTCATGTAAAGCTCGGAACCGGCATGCATACAAGCAGCATATTGAGGCATATCCGCCAATAATATATTGCGGTTGATATTGGCGATAATGACATCAAAGGGCTTGCGTCCTTTTAATAAGGAGGCATCTCCCAATTCTACCGTAATATTATTAATCTGATTCAGAATAATATTGTCTTTGGAATTGTTTACACACCAGTCGTCAATGTCGATGGCGGTAACGGGATTGGCTCCGCGCATGGATGCCAGGATAGCGAGGATAGAGGTACCGCATCCCATATCCAGTACAGATTTGTCTTTTAAATCGGCGTCCAGCAGTTCGCTGATGATGGAACTTGTCGTTTCGTGATGTCCTGTTCCGAAAGCCATTTGAGGGTTAATCAATATTTCGTACTCTGTTTTCGGAGTATCCTTGTGAAAAGTGCTGTGAATGCAACAACGGTCACCGATAACGATAGGTTGGAAGAAATTCTTTTCCCATTCTTCATTCCAGTTTTTATCTTCGGCCTCTTTTACGGTATATTCTACTTTTGCGTTAGGGATGGGAAATTCCGAAATCATTTCATCCAGTACTTCTTTATTGAACAAAGCTTGTTGGATGTAGGCTTGTATACCGCCTTCACATTCCACAAAACTCTCAAATCCGATATCTCCTGCCAGTGCAGATACTACATCATTTACTGTTTCATTGCAGGGGTGAGTGGTAAAGGTTACTTCTAAATATTTCATATGTCTTTGTTTATTCGATAACTTTACGGAGTAATGCTTCCATTTCATTTTTGAAAATTCCGGCTTCGTGTACTTTCACACCATCCACATAGAAAGTCGGGACATAGTAATAGTCGTATTGGTCGGCTATATCAGGATGTTGTGTTTCCTCTATCATTTCTATTTCTATCGGTTGGAATTCAGGGTACTCTTCTTTCAGCTCTTCGATGTAACGCAATGCCTTTTTGCAAAACGGACATCTTTCCTGATAAAATAATTTCACTGCTTTCATGTGGTTGTTTGTTTTAAGTTTATATACCCTTAAAAAGGGTAGTGGCAAAGATAGGGAGAAAAAATGAGAATAAGAGTAGAATAGGTGTTAATTGCTTTTCTCCTTATACTGTTCGGCATCTATTTATCTTCTTCATTCCAGTCGGATATCAACAGGTAAACTTTGTTCCATGATACAGATTCCTCCGATATTGGTTTTTGGGGGAATATCCGGTTTATTGGAGAATATCTTCGAGTCAATTTGTTGTTTTCCGTCTTTTCTTTCACTATCTTTGTATGTTTGCAAATGCTTAACCACGAAGGTGGTTAAGTCTGACCACAAGGGTGGTTAAAGTTAGTCACGTCCGTGGTGAGAGTTAACCACCTTCGTGGTTAAGGAATAATTGACTTTAACTAATAAAAGAAGAACAGTATGGCAATACTATTTGATTGGTATGAGAATCCCCAAAGCTCTGAACAACAGGGAGAAGAGAATGCGTTGCATCCGCGTCTCCGGCTGAATGGGAAGATGAGCACGGCCCAACTCCGTGCCCGTATTCAGAAACGTTGTACGCTGACGGAGACGGACGTGATAGCTGTGCTTGATGCACTGTCACACGCCATGGGCGAGGAATTGGCAGACGGCAAGCAGGTGCATTTGGACGGCATCGGTTTTTTTCGTCCCAACCTGGTGAGCACCGAGCCGGTGACGGAAAAGACGAAGTACAAGAATACGAAGGTAAAACTGAAGGGGATTGTCTACCGACCCGACCAAGCTTTGCTGGATGAGGTGGGGAGGATAAAGGTGCAACGCACCAAGTTCCCTTTTCATTCGGCCAGACTGACGGTTGGGGAAATAGATGCACTGCTGACGGAGTATTTCGTGACCCATGATTTTGTGCTGCGGAAGAGCTTCCAACTTCTTTGTGGTATGACACAAACCACGGCCAACCGCCATTTACATCGCTTGTGCGAGGAGGGAAAGTTGGAAAATGCGGGACTTCCCAAACAACCGGTTTATAAGCCTGTGAATGGACATTATGTTGTGAATGACTGATTCTTTGTATTTATAAGTATTTAATCGGTTTTTTAAGAAACGATTCCATGTTCTGCTGACAAAGGTAAAATAGGGAAATCCCTACCAACTAATAGGGATTTTCTTTGTTATGGAGTAAAACCTCTGATTATCTTTGTACCGGAAAAGGTAGATAAAATAACAAATAAACAAGTGACGAGTATGAAAAAGATTGTATTGACTTCGCTTATGATGGTGTGCTTGCCTTTCCTGGCAGTGGCACAAAGCGTAGAGGACGACCTTTATTTCATCCCGAAAAAGAAAGCCGAAAAGAAGGAAGAGGTTAAGCAGGAGGTAAAGGTAGCAGTTCCGCAGAAGCAGAACAATACCACTGTCTATGCAGCTCCCGGTTCTACGGTTGTTGTGAAGGATGTAAAAGGCAATATGCGTGATGTGGATGAGTATAACCGTCGTTATACTTCACGGGATAATACGTTCTCGATGGAGAATGATACTTTATATATCGAGGAAAAACCTTTGAATGAGAGAGGCGAATGGGTAAATGGTTTCGAAGGTTCTCAAGATGATTATGAATACGCTATGCGTATCGTTCGCTTCAGAAATCCCCGATATGCTATCCCTGTGAGCAGCCCGTTGTATTGGGATGTGGTTTACGGACTTCCCTCTTGGGATTGGAATGTGTATGATGACGGATTGTATGCATACGTTTTCCCCACTTATACAAATAGATTATGGTGGGATTGGCGCTTTAACTATCTTTACGGACCCGGATGGAGCTTCAGCTGGGGATGGACTTCACCGTGGTATTATAGCAGTTGGTATCCCAATTATTGGTATGGCGGTTACTGGGGTGGAGGCTATTGGGGACACCATCCTTGGCATCATCACCATCATTATCCCGGCTATGGCTGGGGCGGCGGTTATTGGGGCGGCGGACATGGATGGTATGGTTCAAGTGCTCACCGTCCGGGCATTCATGCCGGCAGATATAACAACAATTATAACTCATCACGCCCGAACCGTAATAATTACGTAAATAACTATGGCCGTACTAACAGCAGCTCCTATGTAGGACGCAGTGAAGGCGGACGCACCAGTTCAAGTAGTTATCGTTCGGCTGCTCGTAGAGGTTCCAGTTCGGGAAGAGTAGTTTCCGGTTCAAACAGTTCGAATTCGGTTCGTCCGGGAAGAACGACTTATCGCTCTCGTACCGGAGAAAACATATCAGTCGGTCAGTCGGCAGGTTTACGTAATGAGAATGTTTACACTCGTCCCGAGGCAGGAAGAGGTTCTTCTTACAACAGGCCAAGCAGCACTCGCAGCAGTGTTTCTGGTTCGTCTTCTTATCGGAGAAATTCTGACGGTACGGTAGGTCGCGGAGCATATCGCAGTAACAGTAACAGCAGTTCTTCTCGCGGTAATTCTTATTCACGGAGAGATTCTTACTCACGGCAGAATTCATCTTCTCGGAATAATATATCAACCTCCAGAAGTAACTCGTCATACCGTAGCAACAGCTCTTCGTCATCTTCACGCAGCAGCTATTCAAGCGGTGGAAGCAGTGTTTCACGAAGCTCCGGTGGCGGCGGTTCACGTTCAAGTGGCGGAGGCTCTCGCAGAAGATAAGAGTTAGAGATTAAACTAGACAGATGATAGAATTAAATAGACTTGGTATATGAAAAATAAAGTAATATTAACCGCTTGTGCGTTGCTGGCAATGGCAACGGCAGGTGCACAAAATGCATACGATGCCGAGCGGTTGCTTGGTAATGATTTGAACGGAACAGCTCGTTTTGTGGGTATGGGTGGTGCAATGGGCGCTTTGGGCGGCGATATATCTGTGATGGGCACGAACCCTGCCGGTATCGGCATCTATCGCAGCAATGATGTTGCATTGTCTTTCGGTTTTAATAATACGGCAGCGAAGAGTAATTTTTATGGCACATCGATGAAGGAAGACCGGACACGCGCTTCTTTTGACCAAATCGGTTTTGTATATAGCAATAAGATTGGCAATAATACTTCTCTGCGTTTTGTGAATTTTGGGTTCAATTATCATAAGAGCAAGAATTTCAATCGTTTGTTCTCGATGGGAGGAATATTGGATAACGGTCTCTCGCAGAGTTGGCAATTGGCGGAACTGATGGACATAGGAATGGAAGGAGTAGGGGTTACCGGACCTGAATCGTTTCAGGATAAGATTATCCGTGTGGACAATCCTTATGCAAAATATTGGAATAAGTTGCCGGTGCTGGGAGTCTTGGGAGCCCAGACCGGTGTGGTGGACTGGCCGACCGGACAGGATAGAGTAATGGGTTGGGATTGTTATAGCAATAATTTCTTCAGCAAGGAGACCGGCGGTATCAGTCAATATGATTTCAATGTATCTTTCAATATCGAAGATAGAGTGTACTTGGGAGCTACTCTGGGAGTATATGATGTCAGCTATAATCGTTTCTCTTCTTATACGGAAGATTTGAACGATGATTTCGGTAAAGAAAACGGTGGCTATACCTTGGATAATTATTATACTTTGGACGGAACCGGTATTGATTTGAAACTGGGTGTGATTGTCCGGCCTTTCGAAAGTTCGCCTTTCCGTTTGGGCTTTGCCGTACATACTCCCACATGGTATGATTTGAGAGAGAGCTATAATGCCAATTTATCTTCAAATATTGATTATTATGGAGAGGCGTACAATCAGAATCTTGGTGATTTCTTGATTGGACGTGATTATGATTATCTCACTTATGATTATAATCTGACTACACCGTGGAAGTTTAATGTCAGCGCAGGTACTACTGTCGGAGGTTTGGTAGCTATCGGAGCAGAATATGAATATCAGGATTATTCTTCCAGTAAATTGGAGGATGTGGATGGTTATCCGCTGGGCGACCAGTCAAGTGTGGACGATTATCTGAAAGGTGTTCACAATCTGCGTGTAGGTATGGAAACGCGTATTGTTCCCGAGTTTAGCATTCGTGCCGGATATAACTACACATCGGCAGCTTTTGCTAAGGATTCTTATAACGCACTGGCTTTGTATAGCACACATACCGATTATAACAATACGGAGTCAAAGAATACGTTTACTTTCGGTTTAGGTTATCGCGGAAGCGTGATATATGCCGATTTAGCTTATAAATATGATATGTATAAGTCTAAGTTTTATCCTTTTGATGATGTGGAGCTGAAAGCCGCACAGGTGGATAACTCACGTCATCAGTTGTTGTTCACTGTAGGAGCACGTTTTTAATGGATTTATTGTGAGTCTAATATAGTTAAATTTAATGCGAATGTATCAGGAGCGAAACTTGCTCTTGATACATTTTTTTTGTAGGATGTTGTGGTTAAAGGGAAAAGCTGTCTAATTCTTTTGTTGTTTTTGCATTATTGCTTTATATAATAAGATTGATTTCTGTGCAGTTTGCATTGAGGGGATTGCTTGAGAAAGATTCTGTAATGCAAGGGGATATATGATTGTTTCTTTGCTATTTGATTAAAAGAGGATTATTAACGTGTCATTATTTATGACGGTATTCTTTCTTTTTCCAGAAGTTGAGTCCGACATATACACGTAGTGTTCCGAAAGTGTTAGTCAGTGAAAAATCTTCTTTCCGATAATCGTAGGTGTGCATGACCAGTGCGGCACCTGCGAAGTATTTGCTGTTGTTATAGACTATGGAGGCACGGGTAATCAAATCGAAATTGATATCTTTTATCCAGTGGGTATGGGGTTGGGGAGTATCGTTTATCTTTGATTTCTTATAGGCAATGGCGGGAAGGAGTGAAAGATTGGATACCCAGTTCTTGGCAAAGACCCAGTTATAGCCGTAGCCCAGACAAAGGCTGTAATCCGAATATTTCACTTTCTTGAAAAGTAAAGCATTGTGTAACTGATCACGCATCTCGGTCGGTAATTTATCATAATCAAAAGAAATATTATGCTGTGAGTAAGAGAATCCTGCCATTAAAGAACCGGCACTTTTCCTTTGGTTTGTAGATTGGCTGTAAGCGGCAGGGTAGGAAAATCGTTTGTAATTGAATATCCAGTAAGCGTTCAACCCCTTGATTTTACTTTGAAAGCCGTTGAAGTCCATATTTTTGGTCGGGGTATTTAATTGGAAGCCATTGTACGAGCGTATCTTGAAATCGCTTCCCGTTTTTCTCCAATACAGGTCTACTCCGAATTTGGAACTGTAGAGGTTTAATGCCATTTCTGTTTTCTTGGCTTTATTTTTATGTCCGCCGAATATGTCTTTTACATCAAAAGAGTATCCCAAAAATATCCAGCGCCAACCAAAATAAACTCCCAATTTGAAGTTGGCATTCGGTGAGAAACTTATGCTTTGTTCACCGTTGTTGCTGTTGCTTCCCAATCGGTAATATTCATACCAACTGCTGTGTTCCAGCATAAACGCCAGATTATAAAGATTGGGGGAGATGAAAGTGGTGTCGACAGCATTGAACTCTTTTCCTACCTTTCTGATTTTCCGCCCCGTGTGACGCACTGTAGTGGCAAAACCATCTGTCAGATTGACAAGAACGCCTTTACTGTTTTGCGCTGTTGTATCCTTCTTTATCTCTTCTTGTGCGGAAGCATTCAGGATATAAAGAAAGAAGCTGAGCAGCAAACAGATTTTCCGGGCGTTCGTCATAAATGTGATGTTAGAGTTTATTTAAAATACGATCCATTACCCAGTTTGTGGGAGTGGCACTGATTCCGTCACAGGTACAGATTGCTTTTCCTTGCAGATGTTCTACCACAGCCTTGATGAGAGGCAGTTGTACATGAGGGGGATTTTCGGGCAGGAATTCTTCACGGCCTCTTTCTGTGTGGAGGGCAATAGGTTCGTAAGTGAAGACAGAGAAACAAATCATTCCTTTGTCACCAATGATTTCGATGCGGTCTTCTTTGGCGGATTCATGTGCCACAAAGCACCATGAGCCGGAACCGGGCAGACCGGAATCAAATTTGAAACAGGCACTGATGGTGTCTTCTGCTTGATACAGACCACCTCGGTTACTTTTATATCCTTCTGCTTCAAGTATGCAGCCGAACATATCTTGTAATAAATCCAATTGATGAGGGGCAAGGTCGTAAAAATAACCGCCTCCCGCAATATCCGCTTGTACGCGCCAAGGAAGGTTTGTACTGTTATAATCGAGATTACGTGGTGGTTGGGCAAAACGAATTTGTATATTGATTACGTTGCCGATTTCTCCGTTCTCTACCATTTGACGCACTTTCTGAAAATAAGGAAGGTAGCGGCGATAGTAAGCTACAAAACACGGAACTCCTGTTTCCTGCGAAATGCGGTTGATGCGGGCACAATCTTCATAGCTGGCCGCCATTGGTTTCTCAATATAGACAGGTTTTCCGGCTTTCATTGCCATGATGGCAAAGGTGGCATGGGAAGAGGGGGGCGTAGCGATGTAGACAGCATTTACGTCTTCATCACCAATGAGTTGTTGTACGTCGGTATACCAACGTGGGATATTGTGTCTTTTGGCGTATGATTCTGCTTTTTCTTTGTTGCGGCTCATCACAGCCACTACTTGAGAGCCTTCAATCATGGCGAAGGCGGGTCCACTCTTTTTCTCGGTTACTTCACCGCAACCGATAAAACCCCATTTAACTGTTTTCAGTCTGTTCATTACTATAATATTTTCGTCATTTCTCCTGAAATGACAACAATTCAGATTGCAAATATATTAAGATTTTGCAATTTAAACCGTATAAAAAATCACTTATTATAGTATTTCTTTTGTAGTTCTCTGAATTCGGGAGTTAGGGTATAGGTGTCGAGCCATGCATTCAGACTGTCCAGCAAGATGGGAGAATGTTTGCTTACTCCCCATGAATAAAACTGGGTAAAACTGATGGCTGTCTTTATATCCAGTTGCGGAAAATCATTGATGGAAGCTTGGGCGATGCTTTCATCACATACTGTGTAGTCTATATCTCCGTGAGCCACCATTGCCAGCAGTTGCTCAGGACCATATTTTTCTACTTCTTGAATGTAAATAGTGTCTCCGATTTCGTTGCTCAAATTATGGATGCGGAGCAGGACCGGTGATCCTTTGACTACGTGAAGGGTTTTGCGTGCCAGTTCTAATTGGCTGTGAATATACATACTGTCATTTTCCTGTCCGGGTTTGCGTTGCACCAACACTTGCTTGTTGAGAAGGATGGGGTGGGTGAACAGCAATGAGTCTTTCGATTCGCTGGTTACTATGGTGCTGTTTGCCAGTATGTCGTATTTTCCGGTTAATATGCCTTCCTGTCTTTTTTCAAAACTCATTTCCGGAATAATTTCGGGTGTCAGTCCTTTACTGCGGGCAAACGCATTCAATAATTCATAATGAAAACCGCTCACAGTATCCCCATCGGCAAAATAACTGATGGAATTATATTCTGTCACAGCTCGCAGGATTCCCGATTCAACGATAGTCTGATAGTCTCGGGGTTTACCCTTTTCTTTGTCTTTTCCGGGAAAGAAGAGAGTATAGAGGGTAACAGCCACAATTCCCATTATGATATATTTCAAATATCTCTTCATCACTGCCGTTAATCAAAGAAATTCCATGAAAGTCCGAACTTAATGGTTCTCGGGTTGATAGGATAATGAGGTGCGAGGAAGTATCTTGAACTTCCCGAACCTTGATTGATATGATACATCATCACAAAGAAACGGGTACGCTTCAAATGTAGATTGGCATATACATTAACGATGGGATAAGAACCGATTTCAATTTTGTCTTCGGGATTCTGATTATAGAATTGACCGATGGCAGGAGAATAGTCCGGCGCATAATACTTCGTGAAATAACGCACATCGGCTCCCAGTTCCAGTTGGAGCACTTTCTTGGCAAGTCCTGTTTTGATATATAGATTGCCATACATGGATAGCTCCGGCAAAGGTAGTATATCTTGTTTGCTCGATTTCTGATAAGCTACTTCACCGTCCAGATGAAGGATACCGAATTTTAATTTTTGCTGCAGAACGGCACTTAATACTTGAATATTTCCGGTGTATTGCTCTACGGCGGCATTATTCTTAAAAGAAAGAATCTTGCCTTCATTGTCTTTTACGGGGACACTGGTATTGGCAAGGTAGGTGTAGTTCTTGATATTTTCTACACCGGCACGCAAAGTTGTTCCCCATTTATCGAAACTTAGCTTGCCTTCCAGTCGGGTACGCATGATTTTGGACAAGTCATCATTGTTCCACCAGTAATGTTTAGAATGGAAGTGTCTGAAATAGAAGACCGGATTCTGGTTTTTGATAAATGCATTGGCTTCCAACCGAATGGTATCGCCAAATAGAGGTATATTTAAATCTCCATTGCCTTCAATATTGAATTGTCCAGCATCCTCACCTGCAATAGCCAGTTCTCCTAAGATGTTATAGTGTAGCAGCTTACCTTGACGTTTGGATAACTCGCCTCCAATGGACAGCACGCTTTCTTTATAATGTCCCAAACGGCGTTCTTTGGGAACATCTGTTGTATCTGTCAATGTAAAGTTGCGGTATTCATAACTCATAAAAGCGGTGAGACCTGCCTTAGCCCATTTGTTAAATCCTTCGTGCAGTGATATGCCGATGGTATTTTTGATGG
>ULTD01065982.1_pt1 | contig 27046 bp, 27 predicted proteins | sample 1957321 | NCBI WGS metagenome assembly ULTD01 (sample SAMEA4835726, study PRJEB28245) | human gut metagenome | biome: gut microbiome; material: fecal sample | place: Denmark | collected 2008
GGCCTTTTCGTCCTCCACGTATTTGCTGCCGCAAATACCCGTACCCGGCCGGTCGTCTGATGACGACTTGTTAAATTCTCGGATCATCCAGACGTGCTTCTTCAGAGGACATCCCCTTTCCAAGGGGGCGATCAGGGCCTGCGGGCTTTCCATCGCCGCGTGGCCTTCCCTGCTCGCCAGCTCCGGCCCGGCATCTGATGATGCCATGCTAACCCTTCGGACGGTGCTTCTTCGCTATGTCTAGTCCTGAAAAAAGTTTACCATTGTCGGATACATGATGCAACGCGTAAGTCGCTAATTATCAATATTATAGGTGTTTTTAGAGTTGGTGTTTTCACAACTCTGAAAACAGTTAAACAGCTATCACTCAGCAACTTACAGGTCGCGCTTCGACCCTCGATAGAGGGGCAGCGATAGGGAAACAAGGTTGCCCCAGAGAGGACTTACCGCCCTGGTCTTGTTTTTTCATTGGGACTCTGTCACAGCCTCTGACGCTCCGAGCGGCCTTTTCTTCCTCCACGTATTTCTGTCGCCACGGGGGCAAAATCGACTCTTTTGCCTACGTCGTTGGATTCACGTGTGCAAATACGGCCTTTCTGCACACGTCATGCAGTTTTTGAAACGTCACGGGGGCAAATCAGGCCATTTTGCCCCCGTTGATGAAAGTTAATCCTTCGGTCGGAATTCTTCGCCTTGTTGTGCCGCTGCTGGCCCAAATACCGACGATGTGCGCGGCTTTTGCGTCCTCCACGCATTTGCTGCCGCAACGGGGTGGGCAAAATCGACTCTTTTGCCTACGTCGTTGCATTCACGTGTGCAAATACGGCTTTTCTGCACACGTCAAGCTATTTTTGAACGGTCACGAGAGCAGATCGTGGGTTTTTGCCCACGTCGTTGGATTTGCGTGTGCAAATTCTGCCTTTTTGCCCCTGTCGTCCTTCATTGATATTGTCCCGAACTGCGGCCCGAACTGTGGCAGGAGCTCGCTCAGCTCAGGGGGCTTCGCAATTTGCCGCGGGCTATGCCGCTGTTCGGCGCGCCGCATCGCCCGATAGCATTCGGCTCCCATAAAAGTTTGCGTAAGCGTCTCCGCGGTTACGTCTTGACTGGACTATTGTTATTTGGAAAAACCGAACAACCTGAAGTTCACCCAGCCTGCGAAAGTGTTGATTTATAGTTGGTTAGCTAATAAAGCAAAAGCCAGGTTACCCACTTTTTCACATAACCCGCATTTGGATATTTATTCTATCTCATTGACATTCAGAAATATGCACCAAATCCCGACATGCAGGTTGTTCGAAAACGCACGAACCTATTCTTCCCAAATCACCCATCAGCCACCTCTATTAGCAATCGCCAGAGAGCAGTGGCTTTGTCTATCGATGCGGACTCACACAAGAAAAGAGGACCTGTCATTCAGTACACATCGCACCGCAAAAAACTAAACATCCATGCTGACTCAACGAAGCCATTGTTGCCGGTTACACATATTCAGGTCAGATTCTCGTAAGCGTCTCCGCGGTTACGTATTGAAGCGTTTTTAGCGGTTCCATACTTTTGCCCATGGAAATGTCAAGAATAGATTAACATGGGAGCAAAAGGAACAGCAATTCCGACATTTGCAGCAAGGTTGTACGAGCGGCCATGGGTGCGATACAACCAGATGTCAAGTTCGGTTCCGACACTGACGATGCAGTCGTTCTGCAAGGACTCACGCGTCAATTATCGAACAACCTGCATGTCGGCTTTCTGTGAATATTGTTGATTATCAATGAAATGTGAAGATTTTTAAAAGTCAGGTTACCCATTTTTTATGCAACCTGGCTTTAGCTTTTCGTGCTAAAGCATTAACGGTCAACGTTTTCTGCGATTCGTTAATATGCAGGTTGTTCCACTTCTAACTGTATCGTCCTGAAAAAAGGTTACCAATGTTGGATACACATGATGCAACGCGTAAGTCGCTAATTGTGACTGCTTTAGGTGTTTTCAGAGTTGGCATTTTCGTAACTCTGAAAATGGTTAAACAACTATCACTCAGCGACTTATAGATCACGCTTCAGTTATTCCTGATTTTGGCTGCCTGGGGAAGCCGCGTTTGTCCGCGTTTAAGTGCCATGCGAGGATTAGAGCATTCGTTTATTTGATGTGCTATGTGCTATTCGTTTATTTGAAGTACTATGCGTTTATTTGAGGTACTAAGCGTTCATTTGAAGTACTAAGCGTTCATTTGAAGTAGTATGCGTTAATTTGAAGTGCTATGCGGGGGCTTTTGTTTATTTATTGGAAAATTAGTATTTTTGCAGCGCTTTGTGGAGGTGGCTTGAAATTTGTTGCTGAAGTTCAGTTTTGAAGACATCTGCTTAGAAAACAGTTATAATTAACATATTTAATTTATTGCATTATGGAAGATTTTGAAATCTTGCAAATCAGTGGTAGAGAAATCCTTGACTCAAGAGGAAATCCTACAATCGAGGCTGAAGTAGTCCTCGCATCAGGTGTTGTCGGTGTTGCTGCTGTTCCTTCAGGAGCTTCTACCGGTGAGAACGAGGCTATCGAACTTCGTGACGGTGATCCTAAGCGTTATGGCGGAAAAGGCGTTCTCAAAGCTGCCAAGAATATCAATGAAGTCATTGCTCCGGCTCTTATCGGAATGTCTTGCTTCGAACAGAGAGCTATCGATGAGACTATGATCAAACTCGACGGAACCAAGAACAAAGCAAAACTCGGCGCAAACGCTATTCTCGGCGTTTCACTCGCTGTTGCAAAAGCTGCTGCAAACTATCTTGGTCTTCCTCTTTATCAGTACCTCGGTGGCCCTAACTCTTATGTCCTTCCTGTACCTATGATGAACATCATCAATGGTGGTGCTCACTCAGACGCTCCTATCGCGTTCCAGGAGTTCATGATTCGCCCTGTAGGTGCTCCAAGCATCGCTGAAGGTGTAAGAATGGGTGCTGAAGTATTCCACGCTCTCCAGAAAGTGCTCAAAGGCCGTGGCCTTTCTACAGCAGTAGGTGACGAGGGTGGTTTCGCTCCGAAGCTCAATGGTATCGACGACGCTCTCGACTGCATCATGCAGGCTATCGAGAAAGCTGGCTATGTTCCTGGAAAGGATGTTACCATCGCTATGGACTGCGCAGCATCTGAGTTCAGCGTTAAGGAAGGCGACCAGTTCTTCTATGATTACAAACAGCTCAAGACCGGTATGCAGAAAGATCCTAACGGAAAGAAACTTTCTGTTGACGAGCAGATCGCTTACCTCGAGGAGCTTGTAAACAAATATCCTATCGACTCTATCGAGGACGGTCTCGATGAGAACGACTGGGAAGGATGGGTTAAACTTACCAAAGCTATCGGCCACAAGTGCCAGCTCGTAGGTGATGACCTCTTCGTTACCAATGTTGAGTACCTCAAGAAGGGTATCCAGAAGGGTGCTGCAAACTCTATCCTCATCAAGGTTAACCAGATCGGTTCTCTTACCGAAACTCTCGACGCTATCGAGATGGCTCACAGAAATGGTTACACCACAGTTACTTCACACCGTTCAGGTGAAACTGAGGATACCACCATCGCTGACATCGCAGTTGCTACAAACAGCGGTCAGATCAAGACTGGTTCACTCAGCCGTACAGACCGTATCGCTAAGTACAACCGTCTTATGAAGATCGAGATGGAGCTTGGTGATTCTGCCCGCTATGGATATGCTAAAATCAAATAATTGATTTTCAGATAGATCTACAGATGTCTCCGGAGCCGACATGGTTCCGGAGACTTTTTTTTATAGCGGAGAAGGTTTCATTCGGCGTTGAAAAATCATCACAGAGGATATGGACAACGGCCCTGCGAAGATGTAGTGAAAATACCGCATAATTTAAGAAACTGCCGGTCAGGTTGCCTCAGGGGGAGACTGTCTGAAAAGTCAAATATTCCTCAGTGAGAATCGAGAATCCGCTTCTGGCCTTGTATCGGGGTACGGAGTATTTCAGTCACGCGAGGACTTTTCGGACAGTCTGGGTGGGAATAGCGCACAGTAGATTCAGGTTGTTCAAGGAATTCGCACCTTCTAGCCAGGTTGCCCATCACCTTCGAGCCAAGTCACCCATCACCTTCGAGCCAAAGTTACCCAAGGTGTATAGCGGCGCACCATAGAAAAAAGACTATCTCTCGCATGAAGCATAATGCTGTTGGAAGATTTTAGCAAAAGATTTGTCTTTTTGGCTAATTTTTTGTGTGGATGGTATGAATTTTTCAGTAACTTGCAGCCGGATTTGTATAAGAAATCCGAAACAAGAGAAATTAGAGATAACTAATTGATAATGATATGCCAAACGTTGTAGGACATATTTCTCAGATTATTGGTCCTGTTGTGGATGTGCATTTCGAAATGCGCGCGCAGCAGGAAAAAAATGAACTTCCTAACATTCACGACGCATTGTCCATCAAGAGAAAAGATGGCAAGGAACTGATAGTGGAAGTGCAGCAGCATATAGGTGAAGACACAGTCAGGGCAGTCGCTATGGATTCCACGGACGGACTGCAGAGAGGAATGGAAGTTATCAACACTGCCAAACCTATCGAGATGCCAGTAGGAAGCCAGATTAGAGGACGAGTTCTCAATGTCGTGGGCGAGTCTATAGACGGTTTGGGGAATCTGGACCGTAAGGAGGAGTTGCCGATTCACCGCGAACCTCCTAAATTCGAGGACCTTACCACCTCACAGGAAGTACTCTATACGGGTATCAAGGTCATTGACCTTCTCGAGCCTTATCTGAAAGGCGGAAAAATCGGTCTCTTCGGAGGTGCTGGTGTCGGTAAGACCGTGCTAATCAAGGAATTGATAAACAACATTGCCAAGAAACACAACGGATTCTCCATCTTTGCCGGAGTCGGCGAGCGTACCAGGGAGGGTAACGACCTGCTCCGCGAAATGATAGAGTCCGGTGTCATCAAATATGGAGATGCGTTTGAGAAGAGCATGGCGGAAGGTCATTGGGACCTGTCACTTGTGGACAAGGAAAAACTGTCAGAATCGCAGGTCGCACTCGTGTTCGGTCAGATGAACGAACCGCCTGGAGCACGTGCCTCAGTGGCATTGTCCGGACTGACATTGGCAGAGTCCTTCCGAGACAGCAAGAAACAGAACGAGCCGAAAGATATTCTTTTCTTCATTGACAATATCTTCAGGTTCACGCAGGCAGGTTCAGAGGTTTCAGCATTGCTGGGACGTATGCCTTCAGCAGTGGGTTATCAGCCTACGCTTGCGACAGAAATGGGACAGATGCAGGAGAGGATTACTTCTACCAAGAATGGTTCAATCACTTCTGTACAGGCTGTTTACGTGCCAGCCGATGACCTTACTGACCCTGCTCCTGCTACCACGTTCACCCACTTGGATGCGACCACGGTGCTCAGCAGAAAGATTACGGAACTGGGTATCTATCCGGCAGTCGATCCGCTCGAATCCACGTCCAGAATCCTGGATCCGAACATCGTCGGCGAAGACCATTATAATACAGCCCAGAGAGTCAAGCAGATTCTTCAGCGCAACAAGGAACTTCAGGACATCATCGCCATTCTCGGTATGGACGAGCTGTCGGACGAGGACAAGCTTACTGTGAACAGGGCAAGACGCGTGCAGCGTTTCCTTTCTCAGCCGTTCTCCGTCGCAGAACAGTTTACCGGCGTGCCTGGAGTGATGGTCGATATCAATGATACCATCAAGGGATTCAACATGATTCTTGACGGCAAGGTGGATTATCTTCCGGAGCAGGCGTTCCTCAATGTCGGCACTATCGAAGATGCCATCAAGAAGGGCGAGGATATTCTTGCAAAGGCTGAAAACAAGTAATTGTCAATATGGAAAACGGAATTTCACTGATGGTGATGTCACCGGAAATGGTGCTGGAAGAATGTTCTGTGAAGCTTGTCAGACTGCCTGGCAGGAAAGGTCCGTTCACTGTGTTGAAGAATCACGCCCCGCTGATATCAGTGCTTGATGCAGGAGATATCGAGTATGAGACAATGAGCGGAGAGGTCAAGAAGATCAGTATCAAATCCGGATTTGTGGAGGTCGGAAAGAATAAAGTTTCGGTTTGCGTGGAATTATGAAATGGTGGAAATACATAGCTGCATTGGTCATGGCCGTGACCGTATGGACTCCTGTCCGTGCGGAAGAAGCTGTGGCTGACAGTGTTGCGACCGAACAAGCAGCTGACGGTGTCGTGACGGAAGATGCAGTGGCAGACACTGACACGACGGAACAGGGGTTGGATGTCCAGGAAGTCATATTCGGTCATATGAGTGACGCGTACGAGTGGCATATAACTAATATCGGCGACAAGTCGATATCCATTCCGCTGCCCGTGATCGTCAGAAGCAAGACGTCAGGATGGCATGTGTTCTCCTCTGCCAAAGTGGAGCACGGAGAGCAATATGAAGGATTCTATGTTTCGCAGGACAGCGGAAAAATAGTCGAGCGGAATGCGGCAGGAGAAGAAATCCGCCCATTGGATCTGTCCATTACCAAGAATGTCCTGGCAATGATGATAAGCAGTGCATTGCTCATATTCCTCATCCTCTGGACAGCCAGATGGTATCGCAGGCATGATGCTGTCAATGAAGCCCCTAAGGGACTGGCGGCATTCATGGAACCGGTTGTCATGATGATAGATACGGGCGTGGCAAAGGACTCGATAGGCGAAGATTACCAGAAGTTCTCCCCTTACCTGTGCACGGTTTTTCTGTGGATATTCCTGAACAACCTGCTCGGAATCGTGCCGTTCTTCCCGGGAGGGGCCAATGTCACAGGCAATATCGCCGTGACCTGCGTCCTGGGATTCTTCACATTCTTTATGATAAACCTGTTCGGAACGAAGCATTATTTCAAGGATATCTTCTGGCCGGATGTGCCTCTGATGTTGAAGTTTCCTTTCCCGCTTCTCCCGATTATAGAAGTGTTCAGTACGTTGATGAAGCCGCTGACGCTGATGATAAGGCTTTTTGCCAATATGCTTGCAGGTCATATCATCGCCATCAGTCTGGTTTGTATAATATTCGTGTTTGCCAAATACAATGCTGTCCTTTTCGGAAGTATGACGGTCGTGTCGGTGCTCTTCGGAGTGTTCATGGACCTGCTCGAAGTGCTTGTGGCATTTCTCCAGGCATATGTGTTCACGATTCTGTCAGCAGTGTTCATAGGTATGGCAAGACAGAAAGAAGCTTGATGATAATTTATTAAAATTTTATAGTTATGTTACTCACAATTCTTTTACAAGCAGTTGCCTCTGAGGCACTTGGAAAGGTCGGTATAGCTCTTGGAGCAGCTATTGCAGCTATTGCGGCAGGTTATGGTATCGGTAAGATCGGTTCTGCAGCTACCGAGTCTATCGCACGTCAGCCAGAAGCAAGCGGAAACATCCGTTCATCAATGATTATTGTTGCGGCCATGATCGAGGGCGCTGCTCTGTTCGCAATCATTGTCTGCCTTCTCGCCCTGTTTGTGTAATTTACAGTAATTATGTCACTTGTAACACCTGATGCTGGCCTTCTTTTTTGGATGGTCATAATATTCGGCATTGTCTTTTTCATACTTGCCAAATTCGGATTCCCTGTCATTACCAAGATGGTCAATGAGAGGACAGAATCCATTGACAAGTCATTGGCAATGGCGGAAGAGGCAAGAAAAGAACTCGCTGACCTGAACAAGGAACATGCGGAGCTTCTTCTTCAGGCCAAGAAGGAACAGGCCCGGATTATGGATGATGCGGCGAAAATGAAAGTGTCCATCATCGAACAGGCTAAGGTTCAGGCTCAGGAGGAAGCGGATAAGATACTCGAACAGGCCAGAGTGGAAATCGCGGCCGAAAAAGAAAATGCATTGCAGGATATCCGCAAGGAAGTGGCAATGCTGTCAATGAATGTTTCCGAGAAGATTCTGAGGACTGATTTCGCTTCGGAAGAAGTTCAGAAACGTTATGTGGAAAAGGTTATGGAGGAACTGAATTCCAAGAGGGACTCCATGGTAAACAACTGAAGTTCGGATGAATACAGGAATTATAGCGTCAAGATATGCTGATGCTCTTCTGAAATATGTGGAAGAGACCGGTGACGGACAGGTAGTGTACAGACAGGCCTGTACGCTCGCTGACGCCTTGTCCGCATCCGGCGAGTTCGAGCGTCTTGTGGAGAGCAAGAACATGCTGACATCTTCCGGAAAGGTGGAGCTGATGTCGAAAGCCCTCGGGAACGAGGATATGTGTCCGTCACTTTCCAAATTCCTGGAACTTGTGATAAGACAGGACAGGGAGCCGTATCTGCGCTATATCCTTCATTATTTCAAGGAACGCTGGCTTTCTGCGCAAGGCGTGAGTCAGGCTACACTTGTGGTAAGTATGCCTTCTCCGGAGCTTGAAAGAAAGATATGTGAAATGTTCAGGAATCTTACTGGCCTTCAGCTTGAGCTGTCCGTGACGGTCGATCCTTCCATAATCGGAGGATTCGTGTTCGAAGTTGCGGACAAGAGAATCGACGCGAGCGTGTCCAGGCAGTTGGAGGACCTGAGAAGACGGTTCATTGAACAAAATAACAGATTGATGTATGAGTCAGAATAATATCAAACCAAGTGAAATATCGGACGTGCTGCTGAAACAGCTCGAGTCCGCTGACCTTTCGGTAAAGTTCGAGGAGGTCGGCACGGTGCTGCAGGTAAGCGACGGTGTGGCCAGGATCTATGGCTTGACCAATGCGGAGTCCGGCGAACTTCTGGAGTTCGACAGCGGCGTCATGGGCGTCGTCATGAACCTGGAGGTGGACAATGTCGGAGCCGTACTTCTCGGCCCTACAGATGAGGTCAAGGAGGGAATGACCGTGAAACGTACCGGAAGGATTGTCTCCATCCCGGTAAGTGAAAAGATGCTCGGCCGTGTCGTGAATCCGCTCGGTGTCCCTATTGACGGACTTGGTGAAATCGGCGGTGACAAGGTGGAGATGCCTCTGGAGCGCAAGGCTCCTGGAGTTATCTTCAGACAGCCGGTGAATGAGCCTCTACAGACAGGTATCAAGGCTATCGACGCGATGATTCCTATCGGTAGGGGACAGCGTGAGCTTATCATCGGTGACCGCCAGACCGGTAAAACCGCCATTGCCATAGATACCATCATAAATCAGAGAACCGAATTCGAGAAAGGGAATCCGGTATATTGTATCTATGTGGCGATCGGTCAGAAAGGCTCTACGGTAGCGAGCATCGTAAACACATTGCGTTCAAAAGGCGCGATGGATTATACCGTGGTCGTGGCCGCTACTGCTGCGGATCCGGCTGCTTTGCAGTATTATTCTGCATTTGCAGGTGCTGCAATCGGTGAATATTTCCGTGACACCGGACGTGCTGCGCTCGTGATTTATGACGACTTGTCCAAGCAGGCTGTCGCATATCGTGAGGTATCATTGATTCTTCGTCGTCCTTCAGGCCGTGAGGCTTATCCTGGTGACGTGTTCTATCTGCACTCCAGACTCCTGGAGAGAGCTGCGAAAATCATTGGCCAGCAGGAAGTTGCGGAGCAGATGAATGATTTGCCGGAATCTCTGAAGGGAAAGGTTAAGGCGGGCGGCTCGCTTACGGCATTGCCGATTATCGAGACCCAGGCAGGCGACGTCTCCGCATATATTCCGACCAATGTCATTTCCATTACGGACGGCCAGATCTATCTGGAGGGAAGTCTGTTCAACCAGGGTTTCCGTCCTGCCATCAATGTGGGTATCTCAGTATCCCGTGTCGGCGGAAGTGCCCAGGTGAAGAGTATGAAGAAAGTTGCAGGAACATTGAAGATAGACCAGGCACAGTATGATGAGCTGGAGTCATTCTCCAAGTTCAGCAGCGATGTGGACAAGGTTACAGCCTTGGCATTGGACCGAGGCCGTAAGAACAAGCAGCTTCTGGTGCAGCCTCAGTATTCTCCTATGCCGGTGGGTGAACAGATCGCGATATTGTACTGCGGAACGCATTCTCTGCTGAAAGATGTCCCGCTGGAGAAGACACGCCAGTTCCAGTCCAAGTTCCTGGAAAGGATGAGGGCGGCCCACAAGGAAGATGTCCTTCAGCCACTTGCGGAAGGGAAGCTGGACGATAAGATTTCCAAGATAATCGAGCAGGAAGCTGAAGACGTCGTGCTCGGTCTCAAGAGTTAGATATATTCTCAGTTTCGGATATGCCTTCATTGAAAGAAATAAAGAATAGAGTCGATTCTGTCAACAGTACGTTGAAGATAACCTCTGCAATGAAAATGGTGGCCGCTGCCAAGCTTCACAAGGCGCAGACTGCCATAGGCAACATGTTGCCTTACGAGGATATGCTTCACCGTATGCTGGCGAATCTGATTGCCTACAAGAGACGCGCTGAGAAAAAGGAAGATCAGGACAAGCTTATTCCTGTGGAAGAAGGCGAAGAGCCGGAAGCAGTCGGTCTGGACAAGGAACTCGAGCTCCTGTGCTCTCCACGTCCTGTTTCCAAGGTGGCCCTGGTGGTGTATTCTTCCAATTCTTCTTTGTGCGGCGGTTTCAATTCGGCAGCCATCAAGCAGGCGGAGTCCGTCATTGACGAGTATCTGAAGGCAGGCTTGACTGCGGAGGACATCACTGTCTATCCTGTGGGAAAGAAAATCGCCGAGGCAATGCGCAAGAAGGGGTTCGATGCACCGGCTGACTACACTCATCTTTCCGAACATCCGAATTATGAGGAGGCGGCAAATCTGTCCGCTGAACTTGTGCACGGGTTCATGACGGGGAGATTCGACAAGGTGGAGCTGCTGTACGGCCATTTCAAGTCCACTTCATCTCAGCCGACCATGAGGGATACGTATCTGCCATTGACCATCATGCCGATAGCGGAGAACATTGACCAGGCCATAACTTCTGAAGACAGGGGCTGGAATTTCGACTATATCGTGGAACCTGACGTGGATTCGCTTTTGGAGGAACTGCTTCCTAAGGTAATGATGCTCAAGATGTTCACGGTGCAGCTGGATACGAATGCTGCCGAGCATGCGGCCAGGACCGTGGCCATGCAGACAGCTACCGACAATGGAAATGAGATTCTTCAGGAACTGACTCTGGAGTACAATAAGAATCGTCAGCAGAAGATTACGAGCGAAATTCTCGATATCGTCGGCGGTTCATTGCAATAATAAATAATATTCGTAACTTTATCCGGGTAGCGGTCCTGAACCTAATTTTTATTCGGATGAGATTATTGAAAAGATATATGATTGCTGCTGTGACCTTTGCGGTTATGGCGGCATTTTCATTGTCCGCTGCGAATGTGAAGCTCGGAGATGAACAGTTTTCCATGTATCTGCCTGAGCTTTCCGGCAAGCGGGTGGCTGTGTTCTCGAACCAGAGCGGAATCGTAGGCGACAAGGTACTGAAAGGACGTGGAACTGACCTGAATGCCCCGAAAGTCTATGGCCCTCATCTCGTGGATGTGCTCAAGAACAGGAAGCACGTGAATGTGACGGTGATTTTCTCTCCGGAACACGGGTTCCGGGGCAATGCAGATGCAGGCGCCAAGGTAGGTGATTCCATCGACAGTGCGACCGGGATCAAGATAGTTTCACTGTATGGGGCACCGGGCCGTCCGAACAGGGATGACATCGGTCTGTTCGATGTTCTTCTGGTTGATATTCAAGACGTTGGCCTAAGATACTACACGTATTACGTGACGATGTACAGGCTTATGAACATCTGTGCGGCGTCGGGGAAGAAGGTCATTGTCCTCGACCGTCCCAATCCGAACGGGTTTTATGTGGACGGGCCTGTCCTGGACATGAAGTACAAGTCAGGCGTGGGCGCGCTTCCGATACCGGTCGTGCATGGAATGACATTGGGAGAGTTGGCGCTTATGATCAATGGCGAGGGCTGGCTGGAAGGCGGAAAGCAGTGTGAGCTGACCGTCGTTCCGTGCAAGGGTTATACTCATGCCACCAAGTATAGCCTGATAATGCCGCCGTCCCCGAATCTCAAGACAATGCGTGCCGTATATCTCTATGCATCAACTTGTTACTTCGAAGGTTCGGTGGTCTCGCTCGGGCGTGGAACTGAACATCCTTTCGAAATGTACGGCAGCCCGGACATGAGCCTTTTCAGTTACAAATTCGTTCCGAGGAGCATGCCTGGGGCGCTGCATCCTGACTACGAGGGGCAGGAGTGTAGTGGCGTGGATCTCACGACATTGACCTATGAAGAAATCTGGAGGAACGGGATAAACCTGAATTATATTGTCAATGCCTATTCTATGCTGATGTCGCTCCCCGGTGCTGACATGGAACGAGGACTGCTTCCTGACGGGCGTCCGTTCTTCGGGCGTAATCCGTTCATTGATAAGCTTATAGGAAATTCGTGGGTGCGCGAAATGATCATTGACGGCTGCTCGCCTGAGGATATAAAGTCAATGTGGAAAGACGACGTGGAGCGTTTCAAGTCGCTGCGTCGCAAGTATCTTTTGTATAATGAATAGAAATACAGATATGAAGAAAATCATTGTTTTGGCCGCGGTTGCGGCAATGTTGCCTGTTTCACTTATGGCTCAGACTGCCCCGGACGGCGGCCTGTCACCTGAAGTCCTTTCACGCATAAGCAAGGGTTACACCGGAACGTCTTATGACAAGGCTGTGCGTAACGCGTTGGCAGGAAGTTCTGTCAATGTCATGGCTACCAATGCCGAGAATGCCTCCATGATCGACACCCATTTTTCCGACAGGGTGAAGACAAAGGGCATCACGGACCAGAAATCGTCAGGCAGATGCTGGCTATTCACCGGTCTCAATGTGCTGCGTGCCAAGATGATAGAAAAATATAACCTGGGCTCGTTCACATTTTCACAGAACTATCTGTTCTTCTATGACCAGCTCGAGAAGGCTAACCTTTTCCTGCAGGGAGTCATTGACACGAGAAAACTTCCTTTCGATGACAGGAAGGTGGATTGGCTCTTCTCAAATCCGTTGAGTGACGGCGGCCAGTTCACGGGAGTGTCTGACCTGGCGATGAAATATGGACTTGTGCCGTCCGAGGTGATGCCTGAGACATATTCCAGCAACAACACTTCGCAGATGGCGCTTCAGCTCAAGACTATTCTGCGTCAGGGCGGACTGGCTCTGCGCGCTGCCTACGACGCTTCTTCAGCCGCTTCCGCAAAGGGAAAGACCACTGCCGCTGCGGAGGCCAAGGTCAATGCCGAGCTGCTGAAAATCAAGGAGTCAGTACTTACGGACGTTTACAGAATCCTGTCACTCTGCCTCGGCGTGCCTCCTGCATCATTCGAGTGGTCAATGTACGATTCTTCTGACAAACTCGTTTCTACTGAAGAATATACGCCGCTGTCTTTCTATAAGAAATATGTGGATGAGGACCTGGACGGCAATTATGTGATGCTTATGAATGACCCGACCCGTGAGTACGGCAAGGTCTATGAGATTGACTATGACCGCCACGTCTATGACGGAAAGAACTGGCTCTATGTGAATCTTCCGATTGAGCGTATCCGTGAGGTGGCCGCGGCGAGCATCAAGGACAATACTGCGATGTACTTTTCTTGTGATGTGGGCAAGTTCCTGAATTCCAAAAAGGGCGTTCTGGACCTCGCAAACTACGATTATGAGTCTTTGTTCAATGTAAAGTACACCATGGACAAGCGCGAGAGGGTGCTCACCCATGCGAGCGGTTCGTCTCACGCCATGACCCTGATTGCCGTGGACATCAAGGACGGTGTTCCGCAGAAATGGATGGTGGAGAACAGCTGGGGCGCGGACAGCGGATACAGAGGCTGCCTCATCATGACCGACCAGTGGTTCGCCGAATATATGTTCAGAGTGGTGGCCGAGAAGAAATATGTCCCTGCCGACATCCTCGAGATGCTGAGCCAGAAACCGACTCTCCTCCCTGCCTGGGACCCTATGTTTACCCCGGAACAGTAAGTAATCCTTAAAAAATAACTTTGGAATCTTTGCGGGTCTTTCCGGTCTATACTTCTTTTCTCATCAGTCGTGTGCGTCCAGCACACTCCTTCTTCTAAAAGAAATCTATCCTCGAAAATCCTCCACAAATCTTTACCAACTTATTTTTTTTAACGCTTACTAAATTGCTTAGAAAATGCGTCATCGTTATATCATACTTTTCTTGTTCTTGGTTTTGCCAGTTGCGCTATCAGGATGTGTAGGTGAGATATTATATGGGATATTATCACAGAAATGTAAAATGTCAAGTTGGTTTTGCGCTGAAATCAATGGGGAAGTCTTTAGTAGTGATACTGATGAATATGTAATGCCGTATTGTCCTTATACACTAACGATTGAAGAACAGAAATTTCGCTTTGAGGCACAGAAGTCAATAGTAAGTAAATCCGGAGATACTATAGAACTTTTTTTCATGTTGAACGAATCTTCGGAATTTAATATCGATAAAAAGTATTATTTCAATAGCAATCAGGAAGTTGGCTTAAAGTCAGAAGCAAAAGCTTGGCTATATGACAAGAAAGACAAAAGTTATCAGAAGTATAGGGCCGATAGTGGGTGGATTGAATTTACATCATTTTCTTATGAAGATTATTATGCAGATGGAAAATTTGAATTGCTGATGTCGTCTGATTCTGGAGAAAAGTTGATTGTAAATAATGGATGTTTTGCTCATATTTTTTGTAAATAATTTAAAATGTAATGAATACAAAGTCAATATTGGGAATAGGTAATGCGCTGACGGATATTCTGGCAGTGCTACCGGATGATTCGTTCCTGAAAATGTACCATCTTCCGAAAGGCAGCATGCAGTTCGTGGATATGGAGACAGGGAACAAGATTTTTGAAAGCCTGAAGCCTTACGGGCTGCATTATGTGGCAGGCGGTTCGGCCGCTAACACCATCACCTGCGCCGCCATCTTCGGCATGGACGCTGCATTTATCGGAAAAGTGGGCGAGGACGAGCTCGGCCATCTGTTCAAGAGCGATGAAGAGCAGTACGGCGTCAAGACAATGCTCCTGAAAGGCAAGAACCCTTCCGGCCGCTCCATGGTTTTCGTGTCCGGGGCCAATGCAGAGAGAACGTTTGCCAACTATATGGGCGCTGCATTGGAAATGGTTCCGGAAGACCTGAAACCGGAATATTTTCAGGGCTATGACTACTTTCACATAGAGGGCTACCTCGTTCAGAATCAGGCACTTATCCGCAAAGCTGTGGAAATGGCACATGAAGCGGGCTGCCTCATATCACTGGATATGGCCTCCTATAACGTGGTCGAGTCCAATGACGCTTTCCTTCACGACATCGTGGACCGTTATGTGGATATCGTCTTTGCCAATGAATCTGAAGCGAAGGCGTTTACCAAGATGCAGCCGCGCGAAGCCCTCGACGAGATCGCCAAGCATTGCAAAATCGCAGTGGTAAAGGTCGGCAAGGACGGGTCAATGCTCAAGAGCGGCGATGAATATCATTATATCGAGCCGTGGCCAGCCGCAACCATAGACGCGACCGGTGCCGGAGATACCTATGCGGCAGGTTTCCTCTATGCGCATTCATTGGGCATGCCTCTGAAGGTCTGCGGAGAAGTCGGCTCCATCATCGCGGCCAAAGTAGTTGAGGTCATCGGCACGAAGATTGATATTCCAAGATGGAAAGCGGCCAAGAAAGAAATCCGTGAGCTGATATCGGCTAACGGAGGTCATGTCGCGGAAGAAAAATTCGACTGATGATAGATTTTATAAAGAACATATTCAGAAGAAAGTTTCTGAGAAGGTATTCGAGCAAGCAACCGACCGGACTTGTCCCGTTGTCGGAAATCCGGTCGGTATCCATTGTCTTGGATGCTCAGGAAAATGGCGTAGATGACTGCAAGGAGGCAGCATTGACCTATTTCAAGTCCAAGGGGATGAAGGTCAATGTCTATTTCCTCGATTTGAGCAAGAAAGGAGAGGACGAACGGCAGATAACAAGCCTGAACAACACCATCCTCAGGAAGGACCTGAACTGGTACGGCAGGCCGGCATTGGAAATAATCGAGATGATTTCTTCCGACGGGGCGGATGTTCTGCTCTCGTTGGTGGACAATGTGGATTTCCCTATTGCAGCATTGGCGGGGTGCTCAGGCGCGGTATTTAAAATCGGCCGTGTGCAGCTGCCGGGCAGGACTTTTGACCTCGTAGTGGAAGATTCGCCATCTCATGAGCTCGGTCCTTCGGACGCCTTCAAGGAAATTACTCGTTATCTGGAAACCATTATTCAATAAGATGAACGCATTGACAAAAAACATACTCACCGGACTGAAGGGATTCGGAATGGGAGCGGCGAATGTGATTCCTGGAGTTTCAGGTGGGACAATCGCTTTATTGACAGGAATTTTTACGGAAATCATTGATGCGTTGAATGCGCTGATGGATCCGTCATCGTGGAAGATGCTGCTGAAAGGCCAGTTTAGAGAGTTCTGGAGATATATCCATGGCACTTTTCTGGTTTCGCTTCTGGTGGGAGTTCTCATCAGTATCTTCTCATTGGCGAAACTTATGGTCTATGTCATGCACTTCTATCCTGTGCAGACGTGGGCGTTTTTCTTCGGCCTTATCATAGCGTCGTCCGTGTATATGATATATGACATCAAAGGATGGAAATTCGTTGATGTCCTTTTCTTTGCGGTCGGCATTGCCCTCGGCGTAGTCATCTGCACCCTGTCGCCGACCACCACGCCTGACGACCTGTGGTTCATATTCATTTGCGGAGCGATAGCGGTATGTACAATGATTCTGCCAGGCATTTCCGGCAGTTTCATTCTCGTCATTCTCGGAAAATACGATTATATAATGCAGTCTGTCAATCAGTTGAATCTTCCGGTCCTGCTGGTTTTCGGTGTCGGCTGCGTAATAGGAATTTTAGGCTTTTCCAAATTCCTGCATTGGCTTCTGAAGCGTTATGAAAGAGCCACGATGCTCACATTGGTCGGCTTCGTGATAGGCGCTCTCGTGAAGGTATGGCCGTGGAATGATATGACGGCAGTTGCTGAGGGACAGCTGCTCAGAAGTGGAATGACGGCAGAAGCTGCACAGGCCGGAGCTCAGGCATTGCTGAGTGCTGGCAATGCTGCCCAAGGCATTGACCTTCAGATTCCTGGGGCGATAATCTGGGCGATAGCCGGACTTGCTCTCGTGGCGGTCCTGGAGTATTTGAGCAGTCTGCAGAAACTGATGGCTGAAAAGAAGAGCTGATATGAAAAAGTTTGTCGTTGCGCTGATTTTCGCGGCGCTGCTGTCCAGCATGCAGATCAATGCAGCTGAACCTCTTCATGAAACATTCAAGCATAAGGGCCAGGAAAGGGAGTATTTTCTTTATCTGCCGGACGGTATGAAGGAGGATGCGCCTCTTGTCATTGTCCTTCATGGTTATGGCGGCAGGGCAATGCGGGGCGGTTCTGCTCTGTGTGGTGTGGCTGACCGGGAGAAATTTGCGGTCTGTTATCCTCAGGGGGCGAAGGATGATCGCGGAAATACTTGCTGGAATGTGGGCTATCCGTTCCAGAAAGGACTCAAGACCGATGATGTGGATTTCCTTTGCACTCTTACGAAAAGGCTTCAGAAGCAATATGGCCTGAGCCGGCACAATGTCTTCCTTACCGGTATGTCCAATGGCGGGGAAATGTGTTATCTGATGGCGTATCTCAAGCCGGATTTCTTCGCGGCTATTGCTCCGATTGCAGGACTCACGCTCGATTGGATGCAGAAGGACCTGGATGCCAAGGGGCCTGTTCCGCTTATGGAAGTGCACGGTACTGAGGACAAGACTTCGCTCTGGACTGGTGACCCGATGAACAAGGGTGGTTGGGGAGCGTATATCGCTGTTCCGATTGCTGTGGGCAAATGGGTGGATGAGGCCAGGTGTTCGTATGAGGTGGTGGATTCGCTTTCGATGAAGGTGCCTGCTGTCCCTGTGGAAAATCCCAAGAACCGGCCTCGACAGGTGGTGCTTCACAGGTATCTGGGCGGTGTTCCTGCCTGGAAGGGTGGCCCTGAGACTGAAGTGTGGCTCTATGAGGTGATTGGTGGCAATCACAGCTGGAGTGAGCACAGTATGGATACGTGCGAGGAAATCTGGAGGTTCTTCAGTAAATATTTAAGATAATTTAAAATGTTTTTTTATGTTTGGCACGATAATGGTATTATATCAGGTCAGAAGACATAATAACATAAGCTAGTTTAATTCATATTGAATAAGGTAAGACAGCAGCCAGTCGTGAAGGCCAGCTGCTGTTTTTTTTTGATACGCTTTGTTTTTTTGTGCTCTCTGTTTTTTGTGCTTTCTGTTTTTTCTTGTGCTTTCTGTTTTTTTTCTTGTGGGGATGTTTTCATTTATTTCTTCTTGTGCAAAATGCGGAAAATCAGTCGTTTCGGGATATTCTGGCGACGAAAAATCGAAGGTCGAAAAAGTTTTGCAACGTTTTACGATTAGAGATTATAAGGAATATATGTAAAAAAACTTATAAATTTTTATGAAAATATTTGGTGATAACGTTTTAAGTTTATATATTTGCACTCAGACAATAAAAGGTTTTTATGTCTATTTGTTAAGTTCGTTTTATATAGGGGTCCGGTCCTTTGTGAAAAGCACCGGATCTTCTTTTTTTTCTCATCCGCCGTGTGCTTATTTCCGAAAGATTCTCCTGATCTGAGACAAGTTATTATCTACGATACTGAATCCGTATATTTTACGTATATTTGATGAGTGGTTAAAAATGAAGATATGAAACGCAGACTTCTTTTATTGGCATTGACCTTCTTGGCATTGACAGTTTCATTGAGAGCGCAGGACAGGCGATTCGTCTATATGCAGGTTGAAATCGTTTACTATGGTCCGGGATACCGGGTGGTGGCTGATTTGGGAACGCCATCGGAGAAAGTTTTGCAATTCAATTATAATTATCTCAAGGACGATACGGACACTCCTTTCTGTTTCAATACGAAAATGGCTGCTGTCAACTGGCTTGCAAAGGATGGCTGGGTCCTGAATGACCACTGCAGCCGTATTGATTCTACCTTTATCATGAAGCGTGATGTCAGCGGCATGAATGAAACTCAGGTTCAGGCATTTTTGTCCAGATATAATATCGGGCCGGCCACTGGCAGCAAGAAGCCTACGGCACAAAAGAAGTTGTCGAGAAAATAGTGCGGCTGGTGTAGGCCCTGGTGCTGGAAATTCTGATTTGTCCGGAAAAACGGCCCTTCTACGGACAACTTGTTCATTTTGAATAACTTATCCGTGAAACCTCACCTGTTTACGGACAAACGGAGCATTTTGAGTCAACTTTTTACAGTAATAGGTTCATGGTGGTGAGCAGGACAGCCTCGCGACCTATGTCCTTCATTGGGGCTCTGTCCCAAACCCTGACACTCCGTGCGGCCTTTGCGTCCTCCACGTATTTGCTGTCGCAAATACCCGGACCCGGCCCGGCATCTGATGATGCCTTGTTGCTCCTTTTGGACAATGGCCGGACAGCGGTATTGCCAGCGGCGAATTGCGAAGCACCTGAGCAGAGCGGGCCTTTGCCACTGCCGGCGTAATTTCGTGACACGATTTCTTCAGAAGAACCTTGTCTCCATCTGCGTGATTGCCTTTGACGTGAACCTCATAGAGGATAGATAGAGCGTCGCGATAGGTGATTTCTGAACCAATGAGCATCCTGACGAACCTAAGAATATCCACATAACAAACAGATATCCAATCGATTATGCTGATTGGAAGCAGAATGTAAACATGCTCATCACCCTGTTTTTTTATGGGAGTGAGCATATTTAGAGACAGGTTTAAATCCATATAATAATTTATAATTCAATAAGTTACAGGTGCTTTTATGGCTTTGGAGATATGCTCATTGGTTTGAAAATACCACCGCCAGCAGATATAATAAAAATCGTAATAACCGGCGGAGACCCGCGAGTTGCCGGACATGACTGTTTCTGTGAGCATGGCTATAGCGAAAAACCGAACAACCTGGAATTGACACAACCAGCGAAAGTGCTGACTCACAACAAGTTAGGAGATAAAGCAAAAGTCAGGTTACCCATTTTTTTATATAACCTGCATTTTGCCGCTCGCTGTATGTTGTTGACACTCAGCAATATATAACAAACTGCGGCATGCAGGTTGTTCTAAAAGATTCCTGAGATCTTGCCCAGATCACTCGCTACCGTCGGTGATTTAACAAGTCGTCGTCAGAGATGACCGGCCGAGGCCGTAGGCGGTGCGACTCACCTCCTTCTCTCCGAGATTTCGTTCGCTGTCGCTCCGACATCTCCCGTAGGCGGTCCTGCGCGCCTCCTTCTCTCGGAGATTTCGTCGCTGTCGCTCCGACATCTCCTGTAGGCGGGTCCTGCGCATCTCCTTCTCTCCGGGATTTCGTTCGCTGGCGCTCCGACATCTCCCGCCGCCTGCGGCGGGGCGGTGCAAACCGGAAAAAGAAAATCAGCGTTCAAGTGAACTTGACGCTGATTTTCTTTTTTCGGTTTGCGGAGAGAAGGAGATTCGAACTCCTGATACCCTTTTGGAGTATACACGCTTTCCAGGCGTGCCTCTTAAGCCACTCGAGCATCTCTCCAGAACTGCCCTGTAACAGGGACAGGGCTGCAAATATACGAATTATCTGTTAATTTACAATGATTCGCGCTTCAATTTCTCGATGTAGTGGTCGATACGCTTGAGCTCTCTCGGGATGTCAATACTCTGAGGACAATGCGGCTTGCATTGACCGCAGCCTATGCAGTGGTCAGCCTGGCGCACAGTCTCCACAGCACGGTCGTAACCTACCAGGAAACGCCTCTTGAGCCTCTGGAAATGCTCCTGCTCGCAACTCTGCGCGATATCACCTGAATTGACACTGTCATTGTAATGCCTGAAGATAGTCGGGATGTCGATACCGTATGGACATGGCATACAGTATGTGCAGCCCGTACATGGAACAGTAGGGTAGTCCTCCATGAGATTAGCCATCTCCTTCAGGAATGCTATCTCCGCATCCGTCAGCGCCTTGAAATGCGAGAAAGTCTCCACATTCTCTATCAGCGGATCCATGGACGACATGCCGCTAAGCACAGTCAGCACATTCGGATACGAACCGCAGAACCTGAACGCCCACGAAGCCACGGACATCTGGGGCTCCCTCTCCTTCATCTTCTCGGCTATGGCCTGAGGCAGCTTGGCAAGACGCCCGCCTAAAAGCGGCTCCATAATCGTGGCCGGGATATTCCGCTTGGCGAGTTCCTCATAGAGATAATCAGCATTGACATTCTGAGGCGCCTTCGCGTGCTCCCAGTCCACATAATTCATCTCTATCTGTACGAAATCCCAATGATACTTGTCGTGCAGCTCCAGGAACCTGTCGAATACATCACGCCTTCCGTGGAACGAAAAACCCAGATTCCTGATTCTGCCCTCCTCACGCTCCTTCAGCAGAAAATCAAGCAGCCCATTATTCACATACCTCTCCTCGAAACCCTCAAAACCGGATGTGCCGATAGCGTGAAGCAGATAATAGTCGAAATAATCAGTCCTCAACTGCTTCATCGAATCGTAATACATCTTCAGTCCGGCCTCACGCGAAGAATCATTGAAATTCGACAGCTTGGTCGCAATATAATACGAATCACGAGGATAGCGGCTGAGTGCAATTCCTGCAGCCTCCTCCGACTGCCCCTGGAGATAGGCCGGTGACGTGTCGTAGTAGTTTACCCCGTTACGGTACGCATAATCCACCATTTCATTGACAGCATCCTGGTCGATATGGTCCTTGTCGTCATCACCCTTCTTCATCGGCCACCTCATGCAGCCGTAGCCGAGCAATGAAATCTTATCACCGGTTTTCGGGTCGGTACGCATCTCCATCGCCGCATTTCCAGCGACCTGAACGCGCCTGTCTGAAGGAGAGGAGCATCCTGTCAATGAAGCAACTCCGACAGCCAGCGCTCCTGCTCCGGCCGTTTTTATAAAATCACGTCTATCAATGTTCATTATTCTATTATTTTCAAGCAGTCCAACTTGCTGCCATTCAGCGCTCTCAATCCCTCCTGTGGACGCTGAGTCCGTTTACATGAATTACACTATATGGCCTTGACGGGCAGAGGAACTCACAAGCCCCGCATCCGATACATCTGCTTTCGTCCACCGTCGGAATCCTCAATGAATTCTTGTCCTTCGGATCCTTCTTGACCATTATGATGGCCCCGGCAGGACAATGCCTTGAGCAGTTGCCGCACGAAACGCCGTCCCTGTTCACCACACACAAGTCCAGATCCACCTTGGCCGTTCCGATATGCATCGTGGTCTTTTCCTCTATGCTGTATTTCCTGATCGGCCCGGACGGACACACCTGAGCGCAACGGTTGCACTCCACGCGGCACCATCCGCGCTCATAAGACATCTCCGGCTGCATAAGGTGCTCCAACGAAGACGAAGGGCGCAGCACCCCGTTGGGACATTGCGACACACAGAGCTGACAGGCCGTGCAATGCTGGTAGAACTCCTTGACACTCAGCGCTCCGAACGGAACCAGAGGAGTTTCCCGCACAGGCGCCTTCTTCCCGAGGACAACCGCCAGACCGCCGTCCACCTTCTTCTCCTGAGCCTTCATTGTCAATGCCCCAAGGGTCAATGCCGTAGTGCTGATAAATGTACGTCTTCCGTTATCTCCGGCCGCAGCCTTGTCATTGACCTCAGCCTTCCTCACGGTCTGTCCGGCTTTCCAGAAAGGCTTGTATTTTATAGCGCCATGATGACAGGTGCCGATGCAGTCGAAACAGTCCACACACCTGCTGTAGTCGATTCTGTGATTGTCCAGGTCAATGCAGGAGGCCTTGCAGTTCTTCTCGCAGAGGTGACAATTTCTGCATTTGCCGGTATCGATCACCGGGCGGAAAAACGCGAACCGGGAGAAGAAACTCAGAACCGTACCGACTGGGCAGATGGTATTGCAGTATGTCCTGCCGTTACGTGCAGCAAGAATGAATATGACCACGAAAGTCACGGATGCTATCACGAAAGTAGGCAAGCTCTTGAGCCACACGTCCTTATGCTCGAACGCATACCCGCCTGCCTTCTCGGCAATCCATGCACAGAGATTGTTGCACCACAGCCAGATCGGCGAAAGAAGATTCTGCACGATGCGGCCGAACGAACTGTATGGCGCAACCAGCACTGCAACCGAAGTGAACCCGGCCACGAGAAGGACAATGAAAACTGCCAACACGCTGTACCTGAGCCACTTCTTCTCAGGCGACCAGCTGTAGGACTTCTTGTGGCTTTTACGCCAGATACTGAAAGACCTTGCGACGACATCCTGAAAAATCCCCAACGGGCATATGATCGAGCAGTAGAGCCTTCCGAATACCAATGTCAATAGAATCAATGCGATGACAATCCCGGCATTGAGAGCGAGAACCGCCGGCAGGAACTGGATTTTCGCCAGGAAGCCGAACCATCCGGTAGCGAGTCCGGTGAAATCCAAGAACAGCAACGTGCACAGAATGAACACAATACCTGCTGTTACGACGCGGATTTTCTTAAGCATATAGTCGTAATGTTTTTAGTCCAATATTATAAGAACAGGAGCCGGGTGATTGAGAGTCAGCTTGACCTCGTCCGTTTCCGCAATGTTCAGCGTAGCCTTCCACCAGTTGTCAAAAACCACACCCGAAGTCTGCCATTTCAGCCCTTCTGACTTGATATTGAGCGAGTTGTCCGGAGACAATATCGATATTTCCCTGCCTTCGCCGACGAAAAACGATGTCGTCTCCGTTATTGCGAACGAGGTAGTCCAGTCGGAAACCATGTCTATCTGCAGGCCCTCAGGAATGTCGATACCGGAGAGCATCTGCTTCTCTTTCAGGCCTCCCAGCTCCTTTGCATACTCCATCAGGTAGGACAGATTTCCTATCGTATGGTCCTCCCTCTTTCCGCCTGCTCCCAGGATATGGACTGTGTCAATGTCCCTGAAATGCGTCAGCGCATAGCAGAAAGCCTTGTTCAGGTCATTGTAGCTCTGTTCCGGATTATGGACGATCAGGTCCGCGTATTTCTTTTTGAAAGTCTCAGGCAGCGAATCCAGATCCCCGATTATCGCATCCGGCAGCCTTGGATGGCCGAAAATCTTGTCTGACCTCCGGATAAACGTGACCGCCGCCCCGTCACAGCAGACGATATGGTCTGCAGTCCGGATAAGGTAAAGCGGAAACTCCTTCTTGGGAAAATCGCCGTTGCATATGATAGCTAAAGTCGCCATTATTTCTTACGTATTATGCTCAGCCCGTGCCGTACAGGGAGAATCACCGTCTCCACACGCGGGTCCGAAGCCGCCAAATCATTGAACCGGACTATTCCGCTCGTCTGCTTGTCCGTCGGAACCTGCTCCGCATAGACCTTGCCGTCCCACAGAACGTCGTCGGCCAGGATAAAGCCGCCGGGGCGGGTCAATGTCAATGCAAGTTCGTAGTAATCAGGATATTCCCTCTTGTTCGCGTCAATGAAAGTGAGGTCGTAGAGCTTTTTCCCGTCCTGTCCGCGCAGAAACTCCACAGCATCCCCGATGTGCAGGGAAACGCGACCGCTAACCCCGGCCCTCTCGAATCCCTCCAATATCAGGTCCTCCAGTTCGTCATTGATCTCCAGTGTGTCGATATGGCCTTCACCTTCCAGAGCGAGAGCCATGCATATCGCCGAGTACCCCGTAAAAGTGCCGATTTCCAGGACATTGCGCGGAGAAATCATACGGGTCATCATGTACAGGAACTCTCCCTGCACCTTTCCTGTAAGCATCCGGGGGTAGTTCGTGCGGATATTGGTCTGCCTCTCCAGCCAGTCCAATGCCTCGTTTTTTATCGAGCAATGCTCTTCAATGTATTTGTCCTGAGCACTTTCCATAATCTATAACAATATCAGACAACTTGTTCTGTCTGGTGCGAAAATCCGGCAGGCCATGTCCCTGATCATGTCTGCCGAAACCGCCTCGATTTCCCGTTTGATCTCTTCAGCAGATGCCACCTTGCCGTAGGCGAGCAGGCTCTTTCCCATACTCAGGCATTGAGACTCCCCGTTGTCGGAACTTATGGCAATCTGACCGAGGAACTGTTTCTTGGCTGCGCGCAACTTTCTGTCAGTCAGGGTATTGTCCTGAAGCTTCGAGATTTCTCTCCTGACCGCGTCAATACATTTTTCCGTATTCTCTCTCTCGCAGCCGAGCGAAATCGCCATTATTCCGGTATCAGAGTACTGGGTGTATGAACTTTCCACGCCATAAACCCAGCCGTGCTTTTCACGCAGGATATCGTTGAGGATGGAATTCATTGCAGGACCGCCTAAAATATTGCTCATCAATGATGTGGCGATTCTTTCCTTCTCCTCATACAGAGACGGGGCATAGCCGCCGAGCACCGCATTGGCCTCGTGGTTCCGCTTGTTGATGACCTCGTCGAAAACATTGTCCAGAGTTACGGACTCGGGCCTTGTCAGCTCGCCGGAAACCATGCCGCTTCCTCTGAAGAACTTGTCGAAAGTCCTGAGCAGATCCGCTTCCATGCGTTTCTCGTCAATGTCGGCCACAATCGTAAATACCATTGACCCGGGAACGAACTTCTCCTTGTAGAACCGTCTGAGTTCTTCGGCGGATGTGGCTCTGACGCTCTGGGGAGTCCCCAAAATCGGCATTGACAATGAATGCCCCCTGAAAAGCTTCTCCTCGAACCGGTCATAGACATCCTCGGACGGGCTGTCCTTGTATGACTTTATTTCGTCAATGACCACGCCGCGTTCGGTGTTCACTTCATTGTCTGGGAAGGTCGCCTCCGTAGCAATTTCCATGAGAAGGGAACTGGCTTTGGACAGGTCTTCCTTCAGTATAGTGGCATGCAGAACTATCTCCTCCTTGGTGGTGTAGGCATTCAGTTCTCCGCCGAGTCTGTCGAGGTAACCGTTTATCACTGAGGAACTTTTGTGTTCGGTTCCCTTGAACAGTGTGTGCTCCGTAAAGTGAGCTATCCCGCTGTGGAATCCCTGTTCATATCTCGTTCCGCAAGCAATGCCCAGCGAACAGTAGGCTACGGCCGAACCGCTTCTTTTCACGGCATAGCGTATCCCGCAATCAGCTCTTCCGCTTATCATCTTACCTCGTTTTAGCGATTATCTTCAGGTCTCCCTTGTGGAAACCGGCCTCGCCCTCCTTCTTGAGGGTGCGTTTCCTGTAATAGAAAAGTTCGTGAGTTCTCGCGTCAATGAGAATTCTCCAGCATACTGAACCTTTTTCCGGTTCGGCTGGTGCTACGACGTAGCTGACGAGCGTTCTGCTGTCACCTGACAGGAAAAGGCTGTCTGCCACTTCGCCGTCCACGATGTCCAGTCCCTTCTTGGCCATTTTCCTGCAGAAGGTGGAATCGACCGTCTCGGACAGGTCTTCCCTGGCGATGACGACTCTTCTGCCTGACGATTTGCCCAGCGGGGTGACGTATGTCCTGAGTCCCGCGAAGTTTCCGTTAAGGGATTTCGCAATATAGCCCTGCATGATGTCCACGAGTCCCGGAATCATCGCGGCTTCCCTTCCGGAAGGTATGTCGGCTGCAGCGACAGGGATGCTTACGACATTGACCATGTCATTTACGGTCTTCGCCGTGGCGCGGCCTTTTACGATGGTGAGCATCATGATGCCTGGCTTGGATTCAGGGCGGTACTTGACCTTTACCGGCAGCATGAAGTAGTATTCCTCATTGTTCTTGAGCGAGTTGAAGTCTTCGAGAGAGCAGAATTCAAAGGCCGAGAGGCTCCATGTGTTGTTCACGGCCTCACGGATGACCGGGTCGATAAAGTGGTTTCCGGAAAGGACCACTTTCATTGTCCTGGTCGTGAAATCGCTCAGTTTCTCTTTTCTTGTCGTTATCTGGGCTTGGCCGAAAGCTGCTATTGTCAATGTCAATGCGGCCAATGCTGTAAAAAGTCTTCTCATTGTACGATATTTGTAAGAGATACAAAGTTACAAAATAATGATTATTTT
>ULTD01040640.1_pt1 | contig 24853 bp, 20 predicted proteins | sample 1957321 | NCBI WGS metagenome assembly ULTD01 (sample SAMEA4835726, study PRJEB28245) | human gut metagenome | biome: gut microbiome; material: fecal sample | place: Denmark | collected 2008
ATCAGCTGTACACGTATCCTTTTCCCGATGTCTCTGATCGTGGGTTTCATCCTGATCATACAAGGTACGCCGATGGGCTTCGACTCCAAAATGACAATCCCGACATTGGAAGGAGCTGAACAAACTGTTTCACAAGGTCCTACAGCTGCAATCGTTCCGATTAAACAGTTAGGTACGAATGGTGGTGGTTACTTCGGAGTAAACTCTTCTCACCCATTGGAAAACCCGACTTACCTGACCAATATTGTAGAATGCTGGTCTATTCTGATCATTCCGATGGCATTGGTATTTGCTTTGGGATTTTATCTGAAACGTAAAAAGTTAGGTTATGTGATCTATGGTGTGATGCTGTTTGCTTATCTTTTGGGGGTATTCTGTAACGTTCACTATGAGATGGCAGGTAACCCGAAAATCGACGAGATGGGTATTGACCAGTCTTGCGGTGCTATGGAAGGTAAGGAAACCCGTCTGGGTCCGGGCGCAACCGCTTTGTGGTCTGTGACTACGACCGTCACCTCTAATGGTTCCGTTAACGGTATGCACGACAGTACAATGCCTCTTTCCGGTATGGTGGAGATGTTGAACATGCAGATCAATACATGGTTTGGTGGTGTCGGCGTAGGTTTCATGAACTACTATGCATTCTTGATTATAGCCGTATTCATCAGCGGTTTGATGGTCGGACGTACGCCGGAATTCTTAGGTAAAAAGGTAGAAGCCCGAGAAATGAAGATTGCGACGATCGTTTCGTTGGCTCACCCGTTCGTGATTTTGATCTTTACGGCTATCTCTTCCTACGTATGGGTATATGCCCCTGAATTCGTAGAGAGCGAGGGTGGCTGGTTGAACAACCCCGGTTTCCATGGTTTCAGTGAAATGTTATATGAATATACTTCTTCTTCTGCTAACAACGGTTCCGGTTTTGAAGGATTAGGCGACAATACCTATTTCTGGAACTACACTTGCGGTTTGGCACTGATCATTTCACGTTATTTGCCAATTGTCGGACAGGTAGCTATTGCAGGTCTTTTGGCAAACAAGAAGTACACTCCGGAAAGTGCGGGTACATTAAAGACTGATACGGTTACATTCGGTGTGATGACATTCTGCGTAATCGTCATCGTTGCTGCCTTGTCATTCTTCCCGGCACAAACATTAGGCCCGATCGCCGAATATTTTAGTATTTACTAATTGACAGATTAAGAAGATGAGAAATAACAAAACTGCTTCTTTATTTCCAAAGGAGCTCGTTATAGAAAGTTTGAAGCAATCATTCGTTAAGTTGAATCCGCGGATGATGTTCCGTAACCCGATCATGTTTATCGTGGAGGTAGTGACATTCGTCATGTTGTTTGTTACGATTTGGGCTGCTGCCACCGGTGATACAACGCAAGGATCTTTCGGTTACAATATCTTAGTGTTTATTGTATTGTTCGCCACGTTGCTTTTCGCCAACTTCGCAGAGGCGATTGCAGAGGCACGAGGCAAGGCTCAGGCCGACAGTTTGCGTAAGACCCGGGAAGAAACTCCTGCCAAATTGTGTGTCGGTAACAAGATCGAAACGGTCAGTTCTTCTCAGTTGAAGAAAGGCGACATCTTTATTTGTGAAGCCGGCGACACGATTCCTTCCGATGGTGAAATTATCGAAGGTCTGGCTTCTATCGATGAAAGCGCCATCACAGGTGAATCTGCTCCGGTGATCCGTGAAGCGGGTGGAGACAAGAGTTCTGTAACAGGCGGTACGAAAGTATTGTCCGACCAGATCAAGGTGAAAGTGACGACCGAACCGGGTGAAAGTTTCTTGGATAAGATGATCGCCTTGGTGGAAGGCGCTTCTCGCCAGAAAACTCCGAACGAAATCGCCTTGACAATCTTGCTGGCAGGTTTTACATTGGTATTCGTTGTTGTTTGCGGTACCTTGAAACCGTTTGCTGATTATTCCAACACGACGATTACGATCGCGGCCTTTATCTCTTTGTTCGTTTGTTTGATCCCGACTACGATCGGTGGTTTGTTATCTGCCATCGGTATTGCCGGTATGGATCGTGCGTTGTCTGCTAATGTGATCACCAAATCCGGTAAGGCGGTTGAAACAGCCGGTGACATTGATACTTTGCTGCTCGACAAGACCGGTACGATCACGATCGGTAACCGTAAAGCAACCCAGTTCTATCCGGTATCCGGCATTGACGAACACTCTTTTGTACAAGCTTGTCTACTGTCCTCTCTTTCTGACGATACACCCGAAGGTAAGTCAATCGTGGAACTGGGACGTGAAAAAGGTGTACGTGTACATGATCTGAATACATCCGGATCAAAGATGATCAAGTTTACGGCAGAAACTAAATGTTCAGGGGTGGATTTGGCAAACGGTACTCGCATCCGTAAAGGAGCTTTTGATGCTATTCGTAAGATGAGTGAGGCTGCCGGCAACAAATATCCGAAAGAAGTGGCCGATTTGGTTCAGAAGATCACGAGTAACGGCGGTACTCCGCTGGTTGTTTCACAGGATGATTTCATCATTGGTGTGATCGAGTTACAGGATATCATCAAACCGGGTATCCAAGAACGTTTTGAACGTTTGCGTAAGATGGGTGTGAAGACGGTAATGGTAACCGGTGATAACCCGTTGACCGCAAAATATATCGCTGAAAAAGCCGGTGTAGACGATTATATCGCCGAAGCCAAACCGGAAGACAAGATGAACTATATCCGTAAGGAACAGGAAAACGGTAAGCTGGTCGCCATGATGGGGGACGGTACGAACGATGCCCCGGCCTTGGCTCAGGCAAACGTTGGTGTCGCAATGAACAGTGGTACGCAGGCTGCCAAGGAAGCTGGTAATATGGTTGATTTGGACAACGACCCAACGAAACTGATCGAGATTGTCGAAATCGGTAAACAGTTGCTGATGACTCGCGGTACGCTGACTACTTTCAGTATCGCTAACGACGTGGCCAAGTATTTCGCTATCGTACCAGCTCTGTTCATGGTTACGATCCCGGCATTGGCCCCGATGAACATCATGCACCTGCACAGTCCGGAATCAGCGATCCTAAGTGCGATCATCTTTAATGCGATCATCATCCCGATTCTGATCCCTCTGGCATTACGTGGTGTGGCTTATAAACCGATTGGTGCTTCCGCATTGCTTCGTCGCAACTTGCTGATCTACGGTTTGGGCGGTGTAATTGCCCCGTTCATTGGTATCAAGTTGATAGATATGATTGTAAGTTTATTCATGTAAAAGTAAAATCAATATTAAAAACCTTCCTCCCTCTGTATGAAGATAGGAGGAAGGTTAAAAAAATAAAACAATAATTCATTATGATATCAAATCTTTTTAAATCATTAAGACTGACAATTGCATTTTGTTTGTTCTTCAGTGTTTTCTACATTTTCGTTTTGTGGTTGTTTGCCCAAGTGGCAGGACCGAATAAGGGTAATGCCGAACTGGTTACATTGAATGGAAAAGTAGTGGGGGCCGCCAATATTGGTCAGAATTTCACGCAAGATATTTATTTCTGGGGACGTCCTTCCCATGCCGGTGACGGTTACGATGCATCCAGTTCGGCAGGTAGTAACAAGGGACCTTCCAATGAAGAACATTTAGCCTTGTTGGAAGAACGTATTGATACATTCTTGGTTCATCATCCTTACCTAACCCGTGAAAAAGTTCCGGCTGAAATCATCACGGCCAGCAGTTCCGGTTTGGATCCCCATATCTCACCGAAAGCGGCTTATGCACAGGCCAAACGTGTAGCGGACGCTCGTGGATGGTCGGAAGAAAAGGTAATGGGTATCGTCAATTCTCATGTTGAGAAACCGTTATTGGGTATGTTCGGAACGGAGAAAGTAAATGTATTGAAATTAAATGTTGCGCTTGATCAAGCATCAAATAACAAATAACAAATTTTTAATAAGTCAATTAGATTTAGGTTATGAAATCATTCGTAAAAAAAGTAGCAGTCTTGGCAGTTGTATTCTCAATGGCATCTTCTACGTTGGCTAATGCACAGGAAGAGGATGGTAAAGTAAGTTTTTCTGTACAGGGAGATTTGGTAAGTTCCTATATTTGGCGTGGTTTCTACCAGACTGGTGCTAGCTTCCAGCCGACACTATCACTGGGGGTAGGTAATTTCTCTTTGACAGCCTGGGGATCTACCGATTTTCAGGGAGCAAACTCTACATCTATGCCTGCGGCTAAAGAGATAGATTTAACGGCAGCGTATACATTCGGATCAGCTGGTCCTACATTATCTGTCGCTAGCTTATGGTGGGCAGGGCAAGGCTCTTGCCGTTATTTTAACTTCAAAAGCCATGAAACAGATCACCATTTTGAAGTAGGTTTGGCTTACACTTTGCCTATTGAGAAGTTACCTTTGTCTATCACTTGGAATTTCATGTTTGCCGGTCAAGACAAAGATGAAAATGGAAACCAAAACTATTCTTCTTATGTGGAGTTGAATTTTCCATTCACAGTGAAGGGCGTCGATCTGAATGCAACTTGTGGTGTTCTTCCGTATGATGCGGGAATAACTACGTATGGAGGTGATGTAAATAGTGGATTTGCAGTAACGAATGTTGCATTGAAAGCAACGAAAGATATCAAAATCACGGATTCTTTCTCATTACCTATTTTTACACAGGCAATTTGGAACCCTCGTATGGAGGATGCCCATCTTGTCTTGGGAATTTCTTTAAGACCTTGATATAATAATACGCATGGACCGAGAACAAAGTGTACAACATTTTTTAGATTTGTTGAAAAAGTCTCGTCGTGGCAATTTTAAAATCTACATCGGCATGATTGCCGGTGTAGGTAAATCGTATCGGATGCTATCAGATGCCCACCAATTACTGGAAAGCGGTATCGATGTCAAGATCGGTTATATAGAAACACATGGGCGAGTCGAGACGGAGGCATTGGTGGAAGGATTGCCTATCATCCCCCGCCGCAAGATATTTTATAAAGGAAAAGAGATCGAAGAGATGGACTTGCAGTCGATTCTCAGTATCCATCCTGAAGTTGTCATCGTTGACGAATTGGCTCATACCAATGTCGAAGGCAGTAAGAACGAAAAGCGTTGGCAGGATGTCATGGATATACTGGATGCCGGTATCAGTGTGATCACGGCGGTCAATATTCAGCATATAGAAGGACTTAACGAGATGGTGCAGGACGTGGTTGGCATTGAGGTCAAGGAACGTATTCCTGATATCGTACTGGAGCAGGCTGATGAAGTGGTCAACATAGACCTTACTGCTGACGAACTGCTGGCTCGGTTAAAAGCCGGAAAAATATACAAACCCGATAAGATACAAACAGCATTAAATAATTTCTTTAAGGCTGAACATATTCTTCAGCTTAGGGAGTTGGCATTGAAAGAGGTAGCTTTGCGGGTAGAAAAAAAAGTGGAGAATACCATTCCGGAGAATCTCGGTGTACGCCACGAAAGGTTTATGGCCTGCATCAGCAGTAATGAGAAAACTCCCCGTAAGATCATACGGAAAGTCGCACGGTTGGCAACCCGATATAATTCCAAGTTTTTTGTACTGTATGTACAAACCCCAAGAGAAAGTTCCGACAGGATTCCGTTGGCAAGTCAAAGGCATTTGCTTAACCATTTCAAGTTGGCAACGGAACTTGGAGGAGAAATCATTCAAGTGCAATCCCCACATATAACGGCTGCGATCGTACAGGCATGTAAAGAAAAGCAAATCAGTACGCTATGTATCGGACGACCAGCTTTAAAATATCCTTCCGCTATCCTTGCGATGGTCCACTATCGGAACATGTTAGAAGAGTTGGCTCAATTAGGCATTGATTTAATAATATTAGCATAAAAATCCTTCCATGAATATGAATATAAAAACAAAGTTGACTTATGGGATAGGACTTTTATTTGTCCTGATCACTTTATTAGGTGGATTGGCTATAAAAAACATTCATAATGTATCGGATGACACGCAGAATATCCTAGCGGATAATTATAATTCACTCCTTTATTCCCGTCAGATGCTCGAGTCACTGGATGCCATTCGGGAAAATCCGAATGCCCGAAAAGAGTTTGAGGCCGGGTTGGAAGCTCAGAAAAAAAATCTGACAGAGAAGGATGAAGACATACTGACTAACCGATTAAGTTCGAACTGTGAAAAGGCGTTGGATGACATGGATGATGAATCGATTCGGCAGATACGCCAGACGATTTATACCATTATGGCAGTCAATATGTCTGCCATTTATGAAAAGAATGAAGTGGCTGTCCATACGGCGGAAAGGTCTCTCTTTTGGATCTGGACGGTAGGGATTGCTTGTATCGTGATCGCCTTCCTCTTTCTGGCTCGCCTGCCACGCTCGGTCAGCGTACAGATCCGGAAATTGACGGATGGCATCAAGGAAATCACCAATGCCAATTACAGCAAACGGCTTAATTTGGGTAATGAACCGGAGTTTAAGGAAATAGCCACGTTGTTCAACGAGATGGCCGAGCGCTTGGCCGAATACAGGAACAGTTCGCTGGAAGATATCCTGCAAGGGAAAAAATATATAGAAACAATTATCAACAGCATTGCAGAACCTATCATAGGCTTGAGTAAGGAACGGAAGATTTTGTTTGTCAATGACGAGGCTTTGACTGTTTTGAATTTGACACGGGAAAACATTATCGACAAACCGGCTCCCGAAGTGGCGTTAAAAAATGATCTACTGCGCCGTTTGATCCGCCAGTTGGTACATCCCGATGACAATAAGGATCCGTTGAAAATCTATGCGGACAACAAGGAAAGCTATTTTCAAGTAAAATACATCCCGATCAACGTTAACAGGCAGACTGGACTGGAGGGTAAGTATGTCGGGGATGTGATCCTGTTGAAGAACGTGACCGAATTTAAAGAAAAAGATATTGCAAAGACAACCTTTATTTCAACGATCTCTCATGAACTGAAGACACCGATATCGGCTATCATGATGAGCTTGGAACTGCTGGAAGACAATCGGATCGGAAAACTGAATACAGAACAGGAGAGCCTTTCCAAGAACATAAAGGAAAATAGCGACCGTTTGTTGGAGATCACTGGCGAATTGTTGAAGATGTCACAGGTAGAAAGCGGTAAGCTCTACCTGAATCCGAAGATTACCAAACCGATCGAACTGATCGACTATGCCATCAAGGCGAACCGGGTACAGGCCGAGCGTTTTAACTGTCAGATCGAAGTGGAGTATCCTGAAAAAATCACCAAATTGTTTGTCGACAGCGAGAAAATTGCTTGGGTTGTGACCAACCTGTTATCGAACGCCATCCGTTATTCGTCGGAGAACGGACGGATTATCATCGGTGCACGACAGATCGACAAAGCCGTCGAGATCTATGTCAAGGACTTCGGAAAGGGCATTGACTCGCGTTACCACGAAAGTATTTTCGACCACTATTTCCGTGTGCCGGGAACAAAAGTACAAGGTAGCGGTTTGGGACTTGCCATCAGCAAGGACTTTGTGGAAGCTCATGGTGGTACGATCCGTATCGAAAGCGAAGTCGGTAAAGGTAGCACGTTCGTGATCAGATTCAATGTATAAAAAGTAAAATCAAAAATCAGATAGTCTAATGAAAGTATTAAAATTTGGTGGTACTTCAGTCGGTTCTGCCCAGCGGATCAAGAATGTCGCATCAATCATTTGCGATCAGGAACAGAAAATAGTAGTACTCTCTGCCATGGCAGGGACAACAAACTCTTTAGTGGAGATATCTGAGTGTTTCCATAAGAAAGATCCGGGAAAAGCCAATGCGATCCTTTCTGCTTTGGAACAAGCTTATGTCAATCATATAGAAGAATTATACCAAAGCGATACCTACAAAGAAAGGGCCATGCAATACATGCTTGAACGGTCTCAACATGTCTGGTCTTTCTCTAATATGCCTTTCAGCATGTTCGATGAAAAGGAAATCTTGGCGCAGGGTGAGCTAATATCAACCTTTCTGATGACCTGCTATCTGGAAGAACAAGGAGTGAAGGTAGTTTTATTGCCTGCGTTGAACTTCATGCGAATTACAATGGACAATGAACCGGACATGGAATATATCGCTAAACACCTAAATACACTTTTGGAGCAAAACAAAGAGGCAGAAATATATATTACGCAAGGTTTCATCTGCCGGAATGCTTACGGCAGCATTGACAACTTGGAAAGAGGAGGAAGCGATTACACCGCCTCTCTAATTGGAGCGGCTATCCAAGCAGAAGAGATACAGATATGGACGGATATTGACGGGATGCACAACAACGATCCACGGTTTGTCAATGACACCGCTCCTGTTAGGCAGTTGAACTTCGACGAAGCCGCTAAGTTGGCACATTTCGGTGCCAAGATACTACATCCGACTTGCATCCTGCCTGCCAAGGAAAAGAACATACCGGTACGCCTCTTGAACGCATTGCAGCCAAATGCGTCGGGTACATTGATCTCGAATACGGCGGAAAAGGGTGCGATCAAAGCTGTTGCCGCCAAAGACAACATCACGTATGTCAAGATCAAGTCGCTCCATACGATACCGACACCTCATTTTCTGAGCATCGTGTTTGATACGTTCTATAATTACAATACGCCGGTGGACATGGTGACCACTTCCGATATCGGGGTTTCCGTAACGATTGATGATGACAAGCATATAGACGAGATTGTGGGTGTATTACGGAAATACGCAACGATTACAGTCGAAAAGAATATGGTGATTGTTTGTGTTGTTGGTGACCTAGAATGGCAAAATGTCGGTTTTGAGGCACGCATCATCAATGCATTGAAAGATATTCCCGTACGGATGATTTCATACGGCGGAAGTAGTAGTAATGTATCGTTGGTGATGAAAGCGGAAGATAAAGTGCATGCTTTGAAGGCGCTTAGTGAACACTTGTTTTCCGTATCAGACAAACCTGTGTTATCATCCGTTTCTTAAAAGAAAATTAAGATTAATAGTTGAGCATATTTGTTTTTTGATTTGTTTTAGAAATGAAGCAGAAGCAGTCTTTTTTTGTAGAGACTGCTTCTGTTTTTCGGTAATAAACAATGAAAATTCTTCTGTGTATTGACAGGTGGAAAATTTGGTATAAACTGTCCCCCATTGTCCTATCTAAAGAGTTCCCCAAAATCCAATTTAAATTGCCCCACCAAAAAAACATTAAAAGAGTTACAGAATCAGTTCATAATTCTACATTAATCTATTAAATAGACAAAACAGATAGTATTCCCAATAAATCAATCAGCATGAACAAGTTTTGTCAAGGAGGTGTGCGACTTGTTTGTCATGGGAAGCTCCGGTACAGGAAAGAGCTACATTGCCACAGCCTTGGGATACAGAGTCTGCCAGAAAGGATTGAAAGTGCTGTATGCCAATACTTCCAGACTTTTAGGGCAGTTGAAGGCCACCAAGGTAAAAGGTAGCATCCTGTAGGAGCTGAAAAAGATAGAAAGGACGGATATGCTTATACAGGATGATTTCGGCTTGCAGCCGTTGGACAACGGAAGCAGAATGCATCTGATGGACATCATCGAAGACCGATATGGTAAGAAATCAACACTGATTGCATCACAATTGCCGGTCAAAGACAAGTATGATGTCATCGGCAAGGAGACAATAGCCGGCGCAGTCATGTACAGAATAACTCACCAAGCCGCAAGAATTGAGCTGCACGGAGAGTCCTTACGCAAAATTTGCGGGAAGAAATGAATGACTATATTGGCAGTAAATAAAAATTACAAACCCAGCACAAATCGAAAGCTAATGAACTGATTATATGATGTTTTTTTTGTATTTTAGGAAAAATAAATCGGGGGTCAATTTAAGTTGGATATTGGGGATCTGTTTCATTCGAGTTTCCAAGTTGTCGTTATACTCCTTGAACACATTATATAATGTTTTGAAAGTTTCGTCCTTTCCCTGATAGCGGTTTACTATGGCACGTGCGGAGACAATCTTTTCCTCCAATTCCAAGTCTTGGTAAATCTGATAGAATTTCACACGCAGAGGTACTTTCCCGTTTTTAACGTTTTACTACGCTTAATGAAGAACAACACGCTGAATATTTCTCTTTCCATACGGCTCAATTTTTAATGATACAAAGTTAGGAAATCGAACCGAGAACCCGGTTATGTAAAATAGATCAATGTGCTGTAAAAAAACGAAGTAGCACTTGTGCTGTGTAACATTTTAGGCTTTCTAAAACTATCCCCCGAATAAGGATGTATAGTTTACTTTAGTCCCACTTATTTTACCTATTCTTGAAAATGAAAAATCCCTAAACTTCTTTGAAAGTTAGGGATTTACATCGTTTCTCTTTTCTTAAAAGTGGTGCCACCAGGAATCGTCATTTTGACTTAAGTGGCTGTATTTCTTATAGATATATTTTCAAAAAAGAAGTAATCTCCCGCTATTGCTCCACCAAATTTTTGCACTACTTTGCGGCGAAATTCTTCACAACACATTTCCTTTTGCAAATATACGAGGAATCGTCATAATTTGGAAATTTAAAGAATAGTTTTATTGACTATTATATTGAAAATATCCCCATCGAAGCAGAAAGTTGCTTCATATTGCTACAAATAAAGCAAAAATGTCCTTTTTGTACACCGCAATCTTAAATAATATGCTTTATTTTTGCCTAAATTGTTTATATGGAGAGATTTTTGTCTATATCGCCATCACCATTACTTGCACCGTATGTCAAGGAATATTGGTTTCTATCCGCAGATAGCACATGTCAAGGCAAACAACGTGCTATTCCTTCTGGATACGCAGGACTAATATTTAATCGGGGAGGTAATATCTATTCGGAAGAATATGGCTTGTATCCGAAGTCATATCTTTTTGGACAATCCGTTAGACCCGTAAATATGTGCTTTGACAATCTGAATATCGTAATAGTCGTTTTCCAGCCTATTGGTATTAAAATGCTATTGAATATGTCAGGTAGTGAGCTTAAAGGACAAAATGTTGGGTTGGACTTACTAAGCCCACGATTTAAAGAATTAGAAATACGTTTGCTTGACACTCCTGATGAGCAAAGAGTTGTCTGTTTGATAGAGAATTTTTTGTTAGGATATCTCAATAGTGGCGAAGATTATAACTATAAGCGATATACTTCAGTTATTCAATCAATAGAAATGGGAGAAAGCAATATTTCTAAATTGGCTGACAGAGCTTGTCTTGGATATAAACAATTCAAACGACTTTTTTCAGAATATGTAGGATTAAACCCAAAGGAGTTCATTCAGATAAACCGATTTTCAAAAACGCTACATTCGTTGCAAACGAATTCTTCAGCAAATCTAAATGAAATTGCTTACAAATATGGATATTACGACAAATCTCATTTAATAAGAGAAGTGAAATTTCTGTCAGGTTACACTCCGAATGAGTTTTTATCAAATGCAGACCCTTATTCTGATAATAGGTCATTGTTTCAATCTTTTTTTGTAGATATAAGAATATAAGCAACCCAATATGAAAATACTAATTTACGGAGCGGGAATTGTAGGAACTACCTACGGTTGGCAATTATCAAAAGCGGGTCACGAAATAGTTGTTTTGGTTAGACCTGAAAAGAAACAAGCTATAAAGGAAGAAGGCATTCATATCCACTGTGCAGATTTTAGAGGAGGAAAAAAGGAAATAGAGGATATTGTTTTTAAGCCTGATGTTATAGATTCCTTGTCAGCAGATAACAATTTTGAATACATTATTGTAACAACAAACAATCTTCATTTGAAAGAAATACTACCTGTTCTCTCCAAGTCAGCAGGAAACGCTCATATTCTTTTCTTTCAAAACATGTGGATTGATGATTTGGATAGCATTAATAAATATCTTTCCGAGAAACAATATTTTTTCGGATTTCCCTTTATGGTAGGCGGTGGCAGAGATGCAGGTTGTATATATAGTGCTATTTCTGGATTAAAACAATCGCATACTCCATTAGGAGAACCGAATGGAGAAATATCTGAACGAGTACGGAAAATAGCTGATGCATTTGAAGATGCCAATCTCAAACCAATTATATACAATCAAATTAAAATTTGGCTTATAACCCACTATGCAGTTGCTGCTGGATTGTCTGCGGGAATCATGAAAGCTAAAAGCGGACGGAATTTTGCGAGCAACTCTGATATTCTAAAGGAAGCAATAAAGGCTATCAGAGAAGGGTTAGAGGTATGTCAAAAGTTAGGTTATAATCCGAAAGCAGTAAAAGCTAATGGGCTTTACTTTTTACCTTTCTTTATTGCAATTCCAATAGCCAAGAAGGTTTATGGTAATGAAGCATTATGCCTTATGTTTGACGGGCATACCCAGCATTCACCTGATGAAATGAAGAAAATGTTTGAAGACATTATAACGGACGGAGAAAAACACGGAGTTAAAGTTTACATTCTTAAGCAAATAAAAGAGGGGATATTCAATTAATGCATTAATCATTCAGTATACAAGGCTGTTCCTTGATATAATTCAATTAATTTATGCTTATGAATGATTTATTACAAATGAGGATATTCGGACTATTGTCTGAAACCTCACAGGAAGTAAGTAACGAAGAAATGCAAAATGCTTATGGCGAATTTGTTGAACAAATAAGAATCGTGGGGGATGGAAGTGATTATTCCACAGTCTACCGTATTCTTGTAGCTACCCGTATTGAGATAGCCTCACTCGAAACAGTACCTCTTTACGGGCAGGGGGAAAAATGCGCTTAAAAAGCTATTCTTACAAAAGACACTGGCAATTATTAGCACAGAACTGGAACTACTAAATTTCAAAATTACACATCCTGAATCGTTTCCTTTGGCAACTCCATTGACATTTGAATCACCTTTATCGGTCATACCTAAGTTCCAACATCTTGGAATTATGGGTATGACTGAAATTCTTTCAGCTTTGATGTTGTTGGGTGGTATCATTGACAACACAGGCAAGAATCCAACTATCATTGCTTTTTCGGAAGTCTTTGAACAGGCTTTCGGATTTAGTTTTAACGGTATCTATGACCGTCAGAGCGAACTTTTCAAACGCAAGCCATACAATCTCACCAAGACACTGGATGCTTTAAAAGCAGTTCTTATTAAAGAATATAAGAAACGACAAGCAGAAGCACTGAAAAACAAAGATGAAAAAAGATGATTTTGTAATAGCTTGATAAATAACTGTTTGTATTTATGATATAGAGGGGCCAACACCGGACTCCTCTATTTTTATTTCTCTATTCTGCCGAACTTTGCTTCATCAATCGATTGGTAATCTTAATATTAAATTTAATAATGAAGCAAAATGTATATAGACAACGAAAACTTCGACAAGTGGATGGAACGGCTATCAAAAAAGCTCTCCGAAATCGGGCAAGACCTGAAATCCCTTATCAATACCGACAAGGTACTGGACGAAAACGATAAGATACTCGACAATCAAGATTTGGCTTTCCTGCTGAAAGTATCTTTCCGAACCCTGCAACGGTATCGGGCAAGTGGCAAACTTCCTTACTTTACGATAAGCCATAAGACCTATTATCGTGCAGCCGACATCCGAACATTTATTCAAGAAAATGCCGATAGTAAGACCTATGAACGGTTCAAAAAGGAAAACCAACTCGATAGGCAAACTACTGCAAAACAAGGTGGGTAATGTTACCACCTGATGAAGTGACATCGCTCCCCATTTAGCAGAAACCGCCTCGCTCTGTGGCTCGGCTCGTTTCGCTAAATGAAGCAAGAGGGAACTGGACAAGTCCTGTTCTTCCCTCTTGCCCTGCGGGGCAAAGCCTTCGGCTTTAAAAGGTTACATTCGTAACCGTTTATAACAGTGATTATAAGTCAAAAATGTATTTCACTTATAATCAACTAAATGAATCTCATTTCTCTTATAAAAAAGTTATAATCATGGATAAGACCAGTAATATATCCACACTTACCACCATCGGAATAGACCGACAAACGAGTAAGTTAATAGATAAGCTCTGTAAACGCTATTCACTGAAAAAAGGGGAAATAGTCAGGTTGGCATTTGTCTATATTGATAAAGCGTGTATCAACCCATCGGAAGCACCGGAATCCGTAAAATCGGAAATGGCGAAGATTAACAAACGACAAGACGATATAATTCGTTTCATTCGACACTACGAGGAAGAACAACTAAATCCGATGATACGAACCGCCAATTCTATTGCGGTTCGGTTTGATACCATTGGCAAAACATTAGAAACACTTATTCTTTCGTGGCTGAAAACCAGTCAGAGAAAACAAACAGCCGTATTGCAAAAAGTAAGTGAACAGTTTAGCAAACACGCTGACGTAATCAACCAGCAAGGGAAGCAACTAAACGCACTCTATCAGATACATCAACGAGATTATAAGAAGCTACTAAATCTAATACAACTTTATTCGGAGTTATCCGCTTGTGGAGTAATGGATAGCAAGAAGAAAGAGAACCTAAAGGCAGAAATCATTAATCTGATAAACACATAAAGCCATGCACATAGATTTTGCCCCACCATCAAGCGGAACATACAACAATGCAGGAAGTAGCCGCCAATTAGTTTCATATATGGAGCATGAAGATTTGGAACGTATGGAGAAAGGTATCTATACCGATGGCTTTTTCAACCTGACGGATGATAATATTTACAAATCAAAGGTTATTAAGGATATAGATAGTAATATCGGACAACTGTTGAAAACAGATGCTAAGTTTTTTGCCATCCATGTCAGTCCATCGGAAAGTGAACTTCGGGTAATGGGGAATACCGAACAGGAGAAAGCCGATGCCATGAAGCGGTATATTCGGGAAGTGTTTATTCCTGAATACGCCAAGAACTTCAACAAAGGGCTATCCGAAGCGAATATAAAGTTTTACGGGAAAATACATTTCGACCGTAGCCGTTCCAATAACGAACTGAATATGCACTGTCATTTGATTGTGGGCCGGAAAGACCAGACTAATAAAAAGAAGCTATCTCCGCTTACTAATCACAAGAGTACCAAGAAAGGAACGGTAACAGGTGGTTTTGACCGTGTAAACTTATTCCAACAGGCTGAACAAGGATTTGATAAACTGTTCGGCTATAACCGCCAATTATCAGAATCCTTTGAGTATACCAATACCATGAAGAACGGTTCTGTTTCCGAACAGATAGAATTACAGGAACAGGAGTTGAAAGCCCCAAAACAATATTTCACTGGCGAAAATAAAAAAGAAGTATTCCAATCCGGTGAAAAAGAAAACATGATTTCTTGCAATATCGATAGCAAGCGAAATGAGAATCACTCTTTTAATCAGGGAGATAATAAAAGCGGTGATTCTCTGTTATCTATCTTTTCATTGGGAGATGGCAGCAACTACGATGCAATATTAGCAGAGGAATTACAGGCACAGAAGCACAAGAAGAAAAAGAAGAAAGGAATAAGAAGATGATTGAAAACGAAGAACTACGAGCCGATATAGACTGCTACCTGATGGAACGGTTCAAGTATCGAAAATCGCTCGTTTGCCTGACGGTGGATAATATAATTGCCACCCGGAGAAACAGCCGGATAGATTTGTATTTGCGTATCTGGAGGATAGAAAGCCGTTTTCCACCTGATTGCCTGATTATCGCCCGATTAGGTTTTAGTAAAGAACGGATAGGACACGGAACACACTTTCTTAGGTTTTTGACTGGAGTAGCCCGGAAATATGGTTTCAATTATATCGGTATTGAGTGTGCCAACATCAAAAGCAGTGCATTTGCCAATAAGTTAGGCTTTTATTCCATAGATGGCGAGAATTACGCAATAGTAGTATCCAATCTAACATCTTATTTTTCTATGGAATAATCTTAATTAATCCTTTCTTTATCTGAACACAAAGGTATATTTCAAGAATAAAACAGCAACACCGAGCCGCAAGCGGTTTTTGTAAATTTCTTCCTTTTTCGTTCCTCAAAAGAGTAAATTTACAAAAAGTGTTGCCTTATTTATTCTTTCCATATGTGGGATGTTTATCAGAGAAAAAAAGAAAAATATGTTGGTTGGAGTGAGCGTTACGGACATCGGATGGCAGTTCAGTCCACTGCATACTGTTTATTCAGATTAAAGGGAAGATTCTGTATAAGTAATCGGATGTTATTAAATGGGTGGAAGCCCACATTTGTATATAAATGAAAAATCCTGATTGAGTATTATAGCTCTCAATCAGGACTATTTCACATCACTATTTTTATTCTTAAATATCTGATACAAACAAATTATTACCTACTTTCTGCATATCATTTAGAATGCTTTGGTCTAATACACGTGCGTATCGTTTTGTCATGTTGATATTGGAATGTCCTAACATTTTTGCGACATTCTCAATGCTAACACCATTGGCTAAGCACACAGAAGTGGCGTAGCTGTGGCGGGCTGTGTGCGTGGAAATTTCCTTATGAATCCCGCACAAATCGCTGATTTCTTTCAGATAACTATTCATTTTCTGATTGCAAGGAACAGGCAGTAAAACATTCTGTTTTTGACACTTTGGATTATCCTTATACTTCTCAATAATAGCCAAAGGAATATCCAGTAGCGGAATATTACACATATTCTTTGTCTTCTGCCGAGCCTTGCGAATCCAAAAGTTACCTTCTCTGTCTTTTACGATATGTTCAGCCGTTAGTTGCTTAATATCTATAAATGACAAGCCCGTATAGCATCCAAAAATGAAAATATCACGTACTAAATCAATACGAGGTAAATCAAATTTCTTATTTGTTATGATTTGCAATTCATCCCAAGTCAAGAACTCCCGATTGACTTCCTTTTCATGGAACTTGATACCAGTAAAAGGGTCTTTGTTTATCCACTCATTGGCAAGAGATAGATTAGTAATCTTTTTCAGGCACTTCATGTAACGGATAACGGTATTTTGAGCACATTCCTTTTCCATTTTCAAGTAAAAGTCAAAAGCCCGAATAAATTCTCCGTTTATATCTTTGAGCGGTAAATCGTCTTTGTTGTATTTGATTTTGATAAGTTCGGCTAAATAGCGTTTACAACTTTCATAACGACGTACAGTGACTAAAGCGAAGTCTTTGCCTACCAACTGGCGACATTGGTCGTTATGCTCTTGAAAAGTAGCTATAAGTGTTTTAGGTTCTTCTTTTTCTTCCAAGTTAAAGAATTTATCCCGAAGAATGGTAGCTGTTATAGGTAGACTTTCCTTTTTCAGCTCTGCATGTATATTATATAACTTGATTCGGGCTTCTTCGATATACTTGTTCAGGTCGTTTGATTTGCGGTCTTTACCACGAGAACATTCTTTCGCCTGATTCCATAGGGAAGGGGTAATGCTTTTACGGATGTTCGTTTCAGAACGAGCATTATTAACCGTAATCCGCATACATACAGAGGCTTCACCATTCTTCAATAGTTTGGTTTTTTTTAAGAAGAACAAAACACTAAATGAATTTCTTTCCATCATTTTTCTACCTGTTTTTAAGTGATACAAAATTATGGAAATGTGGAGAGAGTTTCGCTATGTAACATATTGACAAACAGCGTCAAACAAAGACAAAAGGAGGAGATGAAATATCTCCTGATTTGCTCCACCTTTTGCTCCACCGAAGTAGGTTGAAATTTGCTGTTTTTTGCGTAGTGGTTAAAAATAAAAACTCCCGATATTCGTTGAATATCAGGAGTTTACTTCTTTTTGCTTTCTCTAAAAGTGGTGCCACCAGGAATCGAACCGGGGACACAAGGATTTTCAGTCCTTTGCTCTACCAACTGAGCTATGGCACCATCATGTCGTTTTGTATATCGTTGTTTCGATTACGGGTGCAAAGATACGGACTTTTTTGATATATGCAATAGGTGGCGGTGGATTTTTTGAAAATATTTGAGGGTAGAGGTGAAATTAGCTGCTATAAGCAGGGTAAATAGGGGGAGCGTGTAGATAAATATGGATTTTTACTTATTTTTGGAAGCGGGTAGAGAATGATTAATAAGCTATAGATATGAAGAAAGTAATTTGGAGTATTGTTTTAAGTTGGGTATGTTTGGCATTTGCTGCTGCTGGGATAGGAACTCGTGATGCGGTGTCTGCCTGTGATGGGAAAGTGTATAAAAAAGGGGATAAGATTATGTTTGGTGTCCCTAAGGTTTCCGGATATTTGTTTGTTAGGACGTTTACAAAGGATGGGAAGATTTCTACGATGCCGAAAGAGAATCTGGCTAGTCAAGAGGCGGTGATCGTTGATATTCCAGATTACGATAAGAAACTCTTTGAGGGTATGGGCGTTTATTCTGAGGAAGAAACGCATCCTCTTGTCGTGGTAGAGCTGGATGGACGGCGTCTTTGTATAAATATTAATGATGCGCTTAGTCAAGGGAATATTGTTTCGGAATATTTTAAAAGCGAAGTTGAGGGTGTGGTCGATTTAACGTCCGATCTCTTATTTGTTTATGCGCTTAAATTAAATAATGTGACAGTTGATGACGATGTGATAGTAAGGTATATGGCTCATTGTGACAAGAATCTGGTAGAGAAAAATCAAGCGGATCCATTTACTATGGCGGATCTTAAGAAAGAATATGCCGCTAAATTGGAAAAGGCGTTAGGGGACGTTGATTTTAGTAAGGTGTTTCGTATTGAGAGTCAGTCGGAGATGTTACAATATGATATGGATAAGCAGATCTTTCCATTAAAAGGGTTGTGGTGCCCACAAATTAAGACAGACCAGCCGGATGCGTTGGCTAAGATTGGCTTTTGTAAATGGGATGATTGTGCCTTTCGATTTGTGAATATACCAGAGTTCATGAATGTCCCTTGTGAGACGGCTCGTGCGAAAGGGTTTTATGATATGAGGAAAGTCGGAAAAGTGCCTACTTATAATAAGCCGCTGGCTACTTCTTATACTTATATCCGTTTCTTGGATAAGAAGGTACAGCTTCCCGAGAAAAAGAATAAGGTCTATCATAACGGTGATATAAAGAGTATGTCTTTGGCTGATTTGTATGGGAAAATGGCTATAGAGGCGCAAATTATAAAGATGGATGTTTATCACTTACCTTTCTTGAAGATAAGTGATTTTGAACTCTTCTATAATTATTTAGGATCCATTGAAGTGAAATAATAGGAAAACGGTCCGTCCCCCAATAAAAATGAGACGGACCGCTTTGCATTCGTGAATTCAGAGCGGATATTTCTTTTTAGTTTAGTGAGTTCCAACCTTGCGCCTTAAGCTCGACTTCACCTCCGTCACGACCGACAAGATAATTGCCTAACTCCGGCTTTGTTATATGACCGATCACCTTAATACCTTTCATTTCCGACACCTTATCATGATCTGCTAAAGGAACAGTGAATAAGAGTTCATAATCCTCACCTCCATTCAATGCCGCGGTTATCAGATTCATGTTAAACTGCTCTGCCATGGCTGCGGTTTGGTAATCGATAGGAATACGATCTTCGTAAACTCGGCAACCTACATTACTTTCTTTAGATATATGAAGCAACTCCGAAGAGAGGCCGTCGGAGATATCCATCATGGAGGTAGGAACGATTCCTGCTTGGTCAAGAACCTCGACAATGTCTTTGCGGGCTTCCGGTTTTAATTGGCGTTCCAACAAATATTCTTTACCAGAGAAATCGGGCGTGAAATCTTTCTCCCCATTAAATATGCTTTTCTCCCGTTCCAGTAATTGGAGACCCATGTAGGCGGCCCCTAAATCGCCGGACACGCAAATAAGATCGGTCTCCTTGGCTCCGTTTCGATAGACAACTTTACCTTTCTCTCCCTCGCCTAGGCAAGTGATGCTGATCGCTAACCCTGTGCGTGAGGCGGAAGTGTCGCCACCAACGAGATCTACGTCATAGATATCACAAGCGAGTTTAATGCCCTCGTAGAATTCTTCGAGATCTTCTACACAGAAACGTTTGGAAATACCCAATGATACCGTAATCTGTTTCGGGCGGCCGTTCATGGCGTAAATATCGGAGAAGTTTACGACTGCGGATTTATAGCCGAGATGTTTCAACGGCACATACATCAAATCGAAATGAATACCTTCCAGCAAAAGGTCTGTCGTAACCAATACTTGCTTGTCTGTGTAATCTAGTACGGCTGCGTCGTCACCAACACCTTTCAACGTACTCGGATTTTTAAGTTCTATTTTATCGGTGAGATGACGGATTAACCCGAACTCTCCCAAAGTCGATATTTCTGTTCTATTGCTCATAAGATTGTTAACGTAATATAGGATGATTCTTTATTCTTGTATCAATATGTTTAACTATTAATTCTTGAAATTGTTTTTCCCGGTCCATACAGAAACCCACCGTAATAGGCAAACAATATAAATGAGAAAACCATTCCATGGGAAGCGAAGGAAGGTCACGGAGTCGGGCGGCATCTTTCTCCGTGATGATTATCAATTTACTTGTAGAAGTCAACCGCTTGAAGGCCGTTTGTATTTTCTGGATGTCATGCCGATCGAAGGCGTGATGATCCGGAAAGATCAATGAGGTGACATGCTCCGTATATTTATGGATCTCTTTTTCGAGAGGTGCCGGGGATGCGATACCGGATACCAATAAAACCTCTGTAGTAGAGGCCAGCCCTTTTAATGTGCGTCTGGGGGCTTTACCGGAAAAGACGGGTTCCAGCTCCCCGTAAAGAATACGGCTGAAATAGAGCTCTTGATAAGCTGAGAGATGTATATCCTCCTCTATGATCCGGAAGTCTATAGGTTGTATACATGACTCACATTTCGTGACAATGATCACGTCCGCACGTCGAGCGCCATCCATAGGTTCCCTTAAACGGCCTGCGGGCAAGAGCTTATCTTGCGTATAAAGACGGTGGCAATCGGTTAAAAGGATGTTCAGCGTGGGGGCGACGTATCGATGTTGAAAGGCATCGTCCAGCACGATCACTTCCGGGCGCTTATTCTCTGGCAGAGCCAATAGATTGCGGATACCCCTGCGGCGATCAGCGTCTACGGCAACGAGAATATCCGGAAACTTACGTTTCATTTGGTACGGCTCGTCACCGATATCCTTGCTGGTACTTCGCTGATCGGCCAACAAGAAACCGGAGGTTTTCCGTTTATAGCCACGGCTGAGTACAGCTACCCGGTATCGGTCTTTTATCAAACGGATGATGTATTCCGTATGAGGGGTTTTTCCGGTCCCCCCGACAGTCAGGTTCCCCACGCAAATAATAGGCAGATCATACCGCTCTGTCCGAAGGATTTTCCAGTCGAACAGCTGATTCCTGAATCTCACCCCGATTCCATAAAGGAAAGAGAATGGAGTGAGGAGTTTATTGAACTTAATCGTATGATCTGTCAGCATGGTCCAGTTATTATAACGGTTTCATATCGTAAGGCATACGAGCTTGGATTCCGCAATTCGTCTTGATATTATTCAACGTCTTGAAGTACTCGAACTCATTGCCCAATACATTTTTGACGATAGAGAGTTTCACCTCTCCGAGCTGGCTTTCCAAGAACTCGTCCAAGAAATTCTTGGAACCGCTGACGGTAGTTACGCTATACTGATCCAGATCAGCCAACCCCGCCGCTGTGCTTATAGCTAATTCAATACCGCCCAGCTCATCGACCAAACCTCTTTCTTTCGCTTGCTCACCCGTCCAGACCCGTCCTTGTCCGATAGCGTTGACCGCTTCGGTAGTCATACCTCTACCTTCGGCGCAGCGGGAAAGGAACGTTTGGTAGCCTCTTTCCACGTATCCCTGTATCAGTGCTTTCTCACTCTCGGTCATGGGACGGGAGAGGTCTCCTAAGTCCGAGAACGTGTTCGTCTTTACGATGTCCGTGGTCAACGCTAGTTTCCCGAATAATCCGGAGGCGTTCGGGAACATGCCGAAGATACCGATGGAGCCGGTCAACGTATTCGGTTCGGCGATGATCTTATTAGCGGCGCATGAGATATAGTAGCCTCCCGAGGCAGCTACGTTGCCCATGGAAACGACCACAGGTTTCACCTTTTTCAACTCGACAACTTGACGCCATATCTGCTCGGATATATAAGCGCTACCTCCCGGGGAATTCACACGGAATACCACGGCTTTCACGTCATCATTGTTTTTTAGCTTGATAAGCTCATCGGCCATTTTCTCCGTGATACTTTGTTCGATATCGTAAAAGTTGCCGGGTGTTTGCGCCTTAATCTCGCCTTCGGCGTAAAGTACGGCTATCTCCGGGACGTTTTTGGTGGGTGAGGCCTTGAGGGTTTTCATTTGAGCTAAGTTGGCCGATCTCAGTTTCTCTCCATTTTGTCCGGCTAACTCTTTGACATATGCTTCTACCTCCGGCTTATACTTCAATTCGTCTATAAAGCCACATTCTACCGTTTTCACAGGGTCCGCGAAGAAAAGCCCCTCATTGGCGTAATGGTTGATATCGTTCACGCTGATACCGCGTGATTCGGCGATGCCTTCGGCTATATTATCCCAGATGGTGGAGATATACGATTGGATTTGCTCCCGGTTCGCCTCGCTCAGCTTATCCAGCATAAAAGGCTCCACGGCACCTTTGTAGGTACCTACCTTAAAAATCTGCATCTCGATACCTACCTTATCCATCAGTCCTTTGTAGAATAGGGTTTGCGAGGCGAGTCCCGTCAATTCAAGGATGCCTTGCGGATTCAAGAATACCTTATCGGCTACGGAACAAAGGAAGTAATTCCCTTGCGTGAAATTATCGGCGTAAGCTACCACGAACTTGCCGCTTTCCTTGAAGTCTATCAGCGATCGGCGGATTGCCTCCAAGCTGGCGCTACCCGAGGAGAGAAGCCCCGATTCGATATAAATCCCCGCGATCTTGTCATTCTGTTTCGCTATCCGGATCGTCTCGAGCAGGTCCTTCAGTGACAGCATGTTTTCCTTGTCGCCCATCAAGGCGGAGAATGGATTCTCCGCCGGGTTATCCGCTAGCGTCCCGTCTAGCTTGATCTTGAATACCGTATTGCTTTTGGGGGTGTAATCAGGTGTGCTACCTACGGTGGCGATATATCCTATAGTCATGGATATCAATACCGTCAGGATTATTCCCATTGCCAACATAACGCCTAGCGTTGAGGCAAACATCATTTTAAAGAATTGTTTCATATCTATTGAAAACTAATTAGATGACAAATGTACGAAAATTTCCTCTACGTCCCGGTCGCTGAGGCATACTTGTTGGTAAACATCTCGCAGAAGCTCCGGGTTGATCTTCTTGAAATCCTTTTCTAAAGGGGTGATGAAAAGACCTCCGATATCGGCAGCTCCCGGGCTGGACAGGAGATGGTCGTCGCCCTCGGCCTCGTATTGCCACGGGCGGTGGCGTTTACGAGGGATAACCGTGATTACCCAATTATTATCGTAATAGGAGCCGAAGATATTCATCATCGGCTCGGGCTCACCGGGAAGTATCGGCAAAGCGGCGTAGATCTTTTTGAAGAGCCGGGTGGCGGCTTCTTCGGTGGCGGCTTGGATGACGAGGCCGGGGCGGAGGTTGCCGGTGAGTGGGTATATACGGTTGTCGTATACACTCGCATACGATTGTCGTATAAATTGGGTTACCTCTTCATCCAGTGGCATGATGCCTCGTGTCACCGCTTGGAAGTGGGCATGATCCGGTGCCGAGGCTCCGCTACGGGGTCCATTGTAGAAGACGGTGAAGGGAGCGAGTCTCCTTGTCAGTTCCAAGAAGTCATTCCATTGCGGCAATATCAGTTGCGGAGTATGTTTCCGGGTAGGGATCGTGAAATGCTGGGGGAAGATCGGGTAGGGGTTGCACAATACCAGATGGCGAAAGCCGAAAGGCAGTCGCTCCTGTTCCACCGGCAGGTTCTCGGGACATAGGAAGCACTTGCGTTCTTTTAGGGATCGGGCATCTACCTTGGCCCCGGTGGAAACAATACGGGCGGGATTGAATTGCGCACGTATCGAGAACCCTCCCATATCGAAGGATTTTACTTGCACGGCCTCCAGCGCCTTATAGTTCTTCTCGGCCAATGGCCATGTCACGAGTTGCTTGGCTAATAATTCGGTCGCTTGCGATGAGCTGACCCAGTTGTTTGGTTTCATTGTCTTTCCATGTTTAAGCGGGCCTCGAGTTCCCAAGTCCTGATTTTATCCTTATATATATTATGGTTGTTCATTTTCACGACATCCAATGAGGCGTCGGAGTTATCTTCCCAACGGCGGCAAAGGTACAGCACGTCGTAGATCCGCCCGATCGGGTACTCGCGGCTGATGCGCAGGCCGAGGGCGTAATCTTCTCCGTAACTGGTGTTCGGGAGGTTTAGTTTCCGTAGCAAGGGTGTATAAAAGGCTCGGGGCGCTCCAAGCCCGTTGATGCGGAGGGCGTTATTGCGGCCGTTCTCGGGAGTCCATTCTTTATGGTCGATAATTCCGGGCGGGATGGTTCGCATATCGAAATCGGTCATTCGGTAGGTTCCGACCACCATGGCGCATCGCTGCTCGTAGAAGGCTTCCACGATCTTACGCAGGGTATGCTCGTCGCTGTATACATCATCGCTATCCAATTGGATGGCGAACTTGCCGCAAGCCGAATGGTGTATTCCTATATTCCAGCAACCCCCGATGCCGAGGTCGTCACGCTCCGGCTGGATATGGATAATACGAGGGTCCGTGGCGGCGATCGTTTGGATTCGCTCGGAGGTGCCATCCGTAGAATGATTATCGATAATGATTAGATTAAAGGGGAAGGACGCCTCTTGCCGCAGTACGGAACGGATAGCGTCCTCGATCGTCCGTACACGGTTACGTACAGGGATAATAACGGAGGCTTCCGTTTGAAATGTCTGCTCGTCAAAACGGACTGGCTTGAAAT
>ULTD01048432.1_pt1 | contig 24694 bp, 19 predicted proteins | sample 1957321 | NCBI WGS metagenome assembly ULTD01 (sample SAMEA4835726, study PRJEB28245) | human gut metagenome | biome: gut microbiome; material: fecal sample | place: Denmark | collected 2008
AACGACTTGTTCTAGTCAACCTAATTGTCTGGTGAACTACCGGTAGAATTTGTAAGTGATGGTTCCCTGCTGAAGCTTAGGGGCATCCAAGTTAAGATTGAAATCAGTCTTCAGCGCTGCTTTTTTGCAGGCTTCGATTACCTCTTCATCTGTGATTGTGGAGGCAGAGTTCAGTTTTGCGGAATTCACTTGGCCTATAGTACTTATCGTGATGTCAAGTTTGACAATTCCCTCAGCATTTCCAAGCTCTTCGGGATCATATACCCCGTAACTGTACCTGTCCTCCATACGATAGGAAGACTTCACCTTGAGTCTTGAAACCACTGCCTTTTTAGGTGCATTTTCATTGGCCTTCTTCGCTGCACGATATTCTTCCTGCGCGTCACCGACGAGTTCATTTATAAATGATACGACTCCGGTCGGTGCCGATTTCACATCCGGTTTGGCAGCAGCAGACTTCGTTTCCTGTTTAGCTGCAACAGGCTTTTCAGCCGGTTTCGAGGCCGCCGGCTTTGCAATCGACTTTTTCTCGAATTTGTCAGCAGCAACATTCCTCTCAGACTTCTCTTCCGGCTTGCCAATGTCCTCCTTTATGCTGGCCTTGGCCGGCTGACAGAGTAGAGAGTCGATGGTGTCACGCAGGAATGCGTTCTCATCCCGGAGTTCCTTGATATCCTCGTAGTTCTTGAACGTGAAATATCCAAAACTGAGGCACAATAACAAGGTCAGGACTTGCAATAATTTTCCGTTCCCCATAATTAATTATCTATTAGAGGTTTAAGTAATGAAAGCACATTGGCGTGAAGTCACTCACGGATTTTGGAGTCGATGATGATAGTGACAGGGCCGTCATTGACGAGGGCACACTTCATGTCGGCACCGAACACACCCTTCAGGACAGGTCTTCCGGCGACCTCGGAAAGGCGTTTGCAGTACTTTTCGTAGAGCGGAACAGCAAGTTCGTGGGCAGCGGCCCGGATATAGGAGGGACGGTTGCCCTTTTTCGTGGAGGCAGTCAGCGTAAACTGCGAAACCGCCAGAAGTTCACCATCCACATCCACCACGCTTCTGTTCATAACACCGTTCTCGTCATCGAAAATCCGCATTGCCGCAGTCTTCGACACAAGCCACTCCATATCAGCCTCAGTATCACCGGTTTCCACCCCGACAAGGATAAACAGTCCCGCTCCGATAGAGCTGACCACTTCTCCGTCAATGGTGACTGACGCTTCCCTGACTCTCTGAATTACAAGCCTCATTGTCCTGTCTCTCCTATGTAATTATCTTACTATTTTTAACACCGGCTCAAGCAGACTCACTATTGTCGGCTAAACGAATACGGACGTGACACCGATGAAGTGCAACGTGACTTGTCAGGTTCGGACGACATTGAAAAGTCTATAACCGCTCCAGCTGAAAGTTCGTCGAAAGTCAGGAACGTACGGTCCGCGCTCTTGCCATTCACCTTCATTGACCTGACATAGAAATTCTCGGAAGAATTGTCCGGAGCATTGACAATGAACACTTTACCGTCAGGGCGAGTAACCTTCACGCTCTTGAACAGCGGAGTACCGACAGCGAATTGGCCGGACGCCGGGCAGACAGGATAGAATCCCATCGCCGAGAACACGTACCAGGCAGAAGTCTGGCCATTGTCCTCATCGCCGCAATACCCGTCAGGCGCTGCGGTGTAGAATTTCTCCATCACTTCACGCACGCGGGCCTGGGCCTTCCATGCCTGACCGCACCAGTCATACAGATATATGAAATGCTGGATAGGCTGGTTGCCGTGTGCATAATTGCCCATATTCATCACCTGCATTTCCCTGATTTCATGAATCGGGAAGCCGTAATAACTGTCATCGAAGATAGGCGGGATATTGAAAACCGAATCCATCATATGTCCGAAATCCTCATCGCCACCCATCAGGTCAATGAGCCCCTGCACATCATGAAATACGGACCACGTATAGTGCAGACTGTTGCCTTCCGTGAAATCTCCACCCCATTTGAGCGGGCTGAACGGCTCCGAAAACGTGCCGTCCTCGTTACGGCCCACCATCAGGTTGTACTTCGGATTGAACAGATTCTTATAGTTCAATGCAGCCTTGCGATACGACTCAAGTTCTTCGTCCGACTTACCCAACTGCTTGCCCAACTGCCAAATACACCAGTCGTTGTAGGCATATTCCAGCGTCCGGGCAGCATTCTCATTGATTCCGACATTGCAAGGAACATAGCCGATACGGTCGTAGTATTCCCAGCCAAGGCGTCCCGTAGAGCTCACCTCAGGATGCACTTTGTGAGCGCCTGAAGTCACGGCTTCCCACAGTTTCTCCACATCATATCCACGGATACCGTCGATATAGGCATCAGCCACCACAGAAGCCGAATTGTTGCCCACCATACAGCCGCGGTGTCCAGGGCTCGCCCACTCAGGCAGGAATCCGCTCTCCAGATAAGCATTGACAAGACCCTCCTGCACCTTCACGCTCTGCTCCGGATAGACGAGATTCATCAGCGGGAAAAGGCTTCTGAAAGTATCCCAGAAACCGGTATCTGTCGTCATATAACCTGGGAGCACCTCGCCGTTGTACGGGCTGTAATGCACCCTTGTACCCTCTGCATTGACCTCAGAAAGGTCGCGCGGGAACAGCAGAGACCGGTACAGACATGAATAGAATGTGCGGAGATGGTCAATGTTGCTGTCGCTGACCGAGATGCGGCCGAGTGCGGAGTTCCAGCTGTCGCGGCACGCGGTCTTCACCTCGTCGAAGGAGCGGCCGTCGATTTCGCGCAGATTGATCTGAGCCTGGTCAATGCTGATGAACGACGACGCCACGCGGAGATTCACCTGCTGGCCTCTGCTTGTCTTGAAGCCTACCAATGCCAATGCATGATCCGCCTCGACTTCATTCTTTCCAGTAACTTTATTTCCGTCAATGACTTGCGTCATCTCAAAAGGCGTATCGGAAACGATTACGAACCAGTTTCTGAAATTGTCAGGCACTCCTCCGTGGTTATTGGTGACATATCCCACGATCTTGTTCTCCTCCGGTATGACCTTCACGAATGAGCCGCCTGCGTAGCCGTCCACCACCAGATAGGACATTTCCTTTTCCGGATATGTGAGGCGGACCGCTGCTGCACGCTCGGTAGGCGAAATCTCGGCAACCACGTCATGCTCAGCGAGATACACCTTATAATAATAAGGAGTCGCCACCTCCGACTTATGGGAGAACCAGCTTTCACGTTCATTCTCGTCAAAAACCGGCCCGGTAGTAACAGGCATTATAGAGAATGCGCCATAATCATTGATCCAAGGGCTCGGCTGATGGGTCTGCTTCAGGCCGCGCATCTTCGTGGCAGTATATTTATAGGTCCAGCCGTCGCCGTTTTTCCCGGTCTGAGGCGTCCAGAAGTTCATTCCCCACGGCATTGCCACTGCAGGATAGGTGTTTCCGGCAGAAAGTTCATAGGTGGATTCCGTTCCCACAAGCGTACTCACATAATCCACAGGGGATTCCACATAACCAATGCTGTTCTTGCAGCATGAGAGACTCGCCAAAGCAAGAGCCATAAAGGCCAATGTCGGTTTCAGTTTCATATTATATATCAATATTATCAGTTTTGAGCAGTTCTCGAAAATCTTCTCTTAATCTGAGGAACTTATTATTTTCATGTTACTAAATTGCGAAGATAGCAATAATATTTTTGCCGATAAGGAAAACGCGGGAGTTACCAAAACGTTATCTTTTGCCTTTTGGTCGAATTTCTTTATATTTTTGGTGCATTGATTTAAATTTGTCGCCGTTTTTACCAAAAAATTCGACAAAATGTACAAGAAACTAATCCTGACCGTAGCACTTGGCATCGCTGCCGTTTCCGCTTATGCCGGAGGCTACGTCACAAATTCGAACCAGAATGTAGCATATCTGAGGAACCCTGCCCAGAATGCAGTCATAGGCGTACAGGGCGCTTATTTCAACCCTGCCGGTATCGGTTTCATGGAAAACGGCTGGCACATTGCACTGGATGTGCAGACCGCTCTTCAGAGAAGATATACCACATCCACTTACGAGCCGCTTAAATACGGCATTGACAATGAAGGAAGAGGCTATAAGAAATATACCGGAAAGTCATTTGTGCCTGCGCTGCCACATCTGGACCTCGTCTATAAGCACAACAACTGGTTCGGTTCATTCCATTTCGGAGTGATTTCCGGAGGCGGAAAGGCAAAATATGACCAGGGACTCGGCTCTTTTGAAGCGCCTGTGGCAATGATACCTGCATTGATCAACACCCTGGCAGGCGCCACTGCCGTAACAGCCTACGATGCTGACATCAATCTTACCGGTGAGCAGTACAACTTCGCCGGACAGCTCAACTTCGGTTACAGAATCAACAAAAACTGGAGCGTATCTGCCGGTGTCAGAATGAATTACCTTTCCAACTACTATGTGGGCAGCCTCAAGAACATACGTCTTCAGCCTGCCGGCGGACAGATGATGCCTGCAGCTGCGGTTCTGGCAAGCGCCATCTCTTCATTGACAGGAGGCAAGGTGCCGGCAGACCAGATCGCTCCTATGGCATCACAACTCGTAAGTGACAAGGCTCTGGACGCGCATCAGAAAGACATTGCCTGGACCCCTATCATTTCCGTGGATTACAAGACAGGCAAGTTCAATTTCTCAGCACGTTACGAGTTCAACACCAAGGTACGTCTGGACAATACCACTAAAGAGAACAGCACAGGAATTTCGCAGTTCGATGACGGCAAACAGATCTCTGCGGACATTCCGGGCAACCTTAACCTCGGTGCACAATATTCCGTAAAACCGAATTTCAGAGTGGCTCTCGGTTTCAACTACTATTTCGACAAGCAGTCCAAGCAGTACAACAATGAAACCGGTCTCAATGACAAGCAGAACTATCTGAAGCACAACTCATTCGAGATTCTCGGCGGTATGGAGTATGATGTATGCAAGCTGCTGACTCTCAGTATCGGCGCCAACAGCAACACCTTCGGATTCGGCAATGACGCACGTTTCATCTCGGACATGAGCTACTCTACAAGTTCGATTTCCGGCGGTATTGGCGCGCAGTTCCACGTAAACAGCCGGATCAATATCGACCTCGGTGTGTATAAGACATTCTTCCTGCACTTCACCAAGGAGCAGAAGGATTACGGCGCTAACGGGGAGCTGATCTACAGAAAGCTCGCTCCTGTTGTTTCACAGTTGCCGCTTTCACCGGAGATCACTGGGAAACTGACTCCGGAGAATCTTGCTATCACCGGGCAGGATGATTTCTACCGCACCAGCATCGTGGCGGGCGTAGGCGTGTCATTCTCCTTCTAAATTGAACAACAGACAATTATGGGGCTTTATCGTTCACCGACAAAGCCCCATATTTTATTTTCCGAATGAATAGCGCAGTCCGAAGCCCAATGAGAAATCGGTGGGTTTGTCCGTGTAGATGGAGCGGACTCGTGAGCTGTTCTTGAAATGATGGCTTACTCCGGGCTCCACGAAGAAGCCGAGTTGCGGAAGAATATTCGCCTGAATGCCCGCTGCGGCATTGACCGACCACTGCAGACCTTTGGGCGATATATTTGTCGTCAATGTCCTGTCAAATTTCCCGTCCACGTATTCGTCTGTCTTGATGCTGCCGGAAATGGATTTTTCCATCATGCCTCCGCCGGTGACATAGATATTGACATAACGGGAATTCAGGATATTGAACGAAATGTTAAGCGGAATGCCGAGGTAATGGAGGGTCTGACTGCCTGTGCTCCAGTTTTTTCCAGTTTCGCTATTGCCTATCTTGACTGAGGAGGAGAGGATGGAATAAGTCAATCCCGTTTCGACCCCGAGTCTGCCGGTAATGTTGTATCTCGCTGTCAATCCGACTTTTACAGGGATTTTATGAGAGTATTCCTCCTGGACTTCCGGCTGATTGTAAACGATGGCCGAGGCCTTGGAGTCCTTGTCTATCCAGTCGGTTTTGGTTACGCCTGCGGCCAACGGGTTTGCCCCCATGACCATGGCTGTAGGTTTGCTTCCGAATGTATTTCCTCCGACTGCGCCGCCTGCCACTATTCCTGCTGAAAATCCGCCTGAGCGCTTCGCCCGGGCTTTTTCTGATGGAGTTTCCTTCAGATATTCGTCCCAGAACATCGCTGCTTGTTCTTCTGCATTCACTGATGTAACATTCTCAGCTACAGCGCTTACGCTACTCTCGATCGGAACAGCATCGACATCTTGGTTCTCCAGTACGGAAGTATCCGCACTTTCCGCCGAGTCCTCGACCACACCTGCGCCGACTCTACTCTCGACCGGAACAGCTTCCGCTATCAGTGCCGACTTGGCTTTTCTGGCCTTCACCTCCTGCTTTATCCCGACTTTCGCAGCCTCTTGCTTTCTTCCGACCGCCACATCTGCCAATGATACCGATTCCGCGGACTTCACTTCCGCCAGGTCCTCAGCCAATGTCCTTTCCACAGATTCCGGCACCGCAGCATCTATAGGTTCCGACACCTCAGCATCAACCGGTTCAGACACTGCCACATCCGCGGTAATGCCGTCTAAAGCATTGACACTCTTGTCATTGACCTTAGTAACGACGAAGATTCCCGCCATCAGCGCAGCGGCGGCGGAGAGCCCCCAGAACCAGACAGGGATGACCTTCCTGCGGCTTTCATGCAGTCCGGCCTTTTCGCTCAGCGCAGCCCACAATTCATCCGACGGCCGCTCTTCGTAGCCCGCCATCTTCTGTTTCAATGTATCTGTCCAATCCTGTTTCATACCATCTTATAATTCTTATGATTCACGCTTCATGTATTCGGTGAGTTCCTTTGCGAGAATTTTCCTCGCCCGATGATACTGGGACGCCGAAGTGCTCTCCGTAATGCCCAGCATATCAGCTATTTCCTTATGAGATTTCCCCTCAAACACATAAAGGTTGAATATAGTCCTGTAACCGTCCGAAAGCCCACGGATCTTGTCCATTATGACCTGTTGCGGAATCAGGCTGACATCCGGGGCAGGAGCATCATCCGTATCAGGAAGATTGTCGGTGTATTCCACGAAACTGCATTTCTTCTGCTTGCGCAGATACTGCAGAGCCTCATTGACCGTAATCCGGCTCATCCACGCCTTAAGGGAGCCCTCCCCTTTCCACTCGAAACTGCCTACGGAAGATATTATCTTCATGAAACTCTCCTGCAGGATATCCTCGGCAATGTCCTTGTCCGAGATATACCTCCGGCACAACGCGAAAAGGTATCCGGACCAAGTGTCATACAGCTTTTTTATAGCCGCATTGTCCCTTTTCCGGATATCATTGACAAGTCTCTTTTCGCTGCTTGTACCTAAATTGAACTTCATGACTGCCACCGCTGCAATTCCTTTGCCATCAATTACTTTTGCGGGACAATGCTACTCGACAATGCTCTATTTCCTCGTCTTGTAGTCGAATGTCGCGATTTTGGTTTCGCCTGAAGAAGCGGTAAATTTCACTCTGAGTTTCACTGTCTTGCCCTCAGTATCAGGCAGTTTGTCCAGGCGGAATGCCACGTAGCCGTCAGAAACTACTTCATTGACATCGCCGCATTTGTCGTGCCTGAACTCTACCAGATACGGATCAGACTTGTCCACGCCTGTTACCAGGTTCACTTTATGCTTTACGTTGGAGAATCTGCCCCACAATGTTCTGAATCTGAGGGTCAGGTATCCGTCCTCGCATACGGTAGGGAACGCGTTCACCAACTCCACAGGGTCATTTCCGTACTCTGCCTTGTCCTCGTCCTTGCCTTTGCTCTCGACTGTCTGCTTCGTGTAAAGTTCTGTAATCCAGTTCACATGGCCCATCTGGACACCTTTTTCCTCTGAAACCACCTTGTAGTTGATGAATGCTCTGGTCTCCTTGAGTTCAAATGGAAGTCTCGGATTGTTTACCGGCTTGATGATGGTATTGTCGTCGAGCTGAAGATAAAAGCCGCTGCCCTCACCTTCCGGCTTGACCGTAACTACTGCATTCGGGACTATCTCATCATATGACGGGTAGTCGTTCTTGGTGCAGGACGCTGATGCGACCACTGCCAATGTTGCTGAGATAAATGCTAAAACTCTGTTTTTCATAATATTGTATCTTTTAGTTTTTTTTCTTCCACTATCATAAATACACATTTCTCAGAATCTTGCATCACATTGTCCCGATTTTTTCAGAAAATCATTCTGCCTTCACTATGCTGATCGTGTCATCCTGACAGCATACATCACCGCTGTCCTCGACATTGTCCTCCGCCGACTCTGTAGAATCCTCCACAAACATGGAGTAGTCTTCAATGAATTTTTTATGATCTTCCAATGCCTTGAGCATTTTGTCCTTGTCGAAACGTATGACGCAGGATGTGGCTGCGAGAGCGACCAGCGTTATGGCCGAAATGTATTTTAATGCTTTCATAATCATTGACTTAATTAAAAATTTCCGGGCCGAATCCGAGAAGCTGGAGCTGTCTGCGGATTTTGGGCACTGTTTCATTGACAAATTCTGTTTTCTTATATTCCAGGACCTTTTCCCTGGCGTCCTGCGAGATAAAGAAGCCGAGTCCGCGCTTGTTGTAGATTATTCCGTCCGTCGTCAGTTTCTCGTAGGTACGCATTATCGTGTTCGGATTCACGCCGAGCTGGGCCCCGTACTCCCTCACTGACGGGATACGGCCGTCCGGGACAAGCGCTCCTGAAAGCACCTGGTCGCAAATCGTGTCGTAAATCTGAAGATATATCGGTCTGTTCACATCAAATTCCATAATACTAATGTTTTATCGTTTTCAGTCTGAAGAACACGGCGCAAGCTAATGCGGAGACTACCAGGATATCCCAAAGCGTCGCTGCCACATTGGCGATAGGCACTGCCCAGGAGATAAAATCCGGATCCGTAAGATATTTGCCTGCAAATAGTTGGCTCCACTTCATCAAAGTATCCATATCTATAAGTCCGGTCGTGAACAGCAGTCCGAAAAGCATGCTCATAACCATATTGAACCCTATGAATATCAGTATCGGATAGAGAATCTTATGCTTCTTGAAGAGCAATGCGCCGAGCAGGAAGAACAGGATGGCGAAAGCGAACTGCATGTAGATCGAGAACATGCTCACCCTGATAGGGGAATCAGTGGTATAGGCGAAGGAAGCGATCCGGGTCAATGCATCTGTGAATGATGCTGCAAGTGTTCCGCCGCAACTGCTGTCACACAGGCAAATCAGTCCGTCAACCGCAAGATATATCCCGACGAAGATTGCAGGAACTATTATCAATGTGTTCAACATCATTGACAGAAATTTCTCTAATGTCGAAGCCGGTATCATCAGCAGCATCGATCCTGCGCGTTTTTCGGTGATGTAGCCGTAAACATTTTTAGGATATGTTATGAAGAGCACGACTGCGACGAAGCAGAAAACGGAGACTCTGAATGTCAGACCAGGCGTGCCCCATTCCTGACTGAAAATAAGTGAGTAACAGAGAGTTATCACATAGAGGATAACCGGGGCGAGCGACATCAGCATGAGCGTAAGTCCGTATGATGATGTCCATCTCTTGAAGTCATATTTGAAGAATCGGCCGAAACGGCTGAATGAAAATGTATTGTTCATGGCGATATGTGTTACAATGTTTCGGCAAACAGGCCTTTTATGAATTCTTTATTATGGTGGACCGCATTGAAAAGAGCCTCGATATTCACCTTGCTGTCAGCGCCCTCCGCATTCGGATATACTTGGATAAAGCCGCCCGGAAGCTGCTCACTGTAAAGCGATTCCGGATGGAGCTGCGTGCCGTAGTCGAAATACAGCTTGCGGGAAATCTCCTCGAGACTGGCATTGAGCAGGACATCCTGACGGTCAAGAATGATGATCGGGTCAATGATGTTCTCCAAGTCCCTTACCTGGTGGGTGGATATGACTATCGTGGAGTCCTCACCGGTGTATTTCATCAATGCGCTCCTGAACTGCGCCTTGGACGGGATGTCGAGCCCGTTGGTAGGCTCGTCCAGGAACAGATACTTGCAGCCAAGTGCCAAGGCCAATGATATATAGGTCTTCTTAAGCTGGCCGGTGGACATTTCGTTCATCTTCTTGTCCGAGGTATTCTCGAAGAGTTCCATTATTTCCTCGAACGTGTCCTGTTTGTAATTCGGCCAGAATTCTCCAGTAATCCGCGCATATTCAGCAGCTTTCATCGGAACCGGCAGCATTTCGTCAGCGAGGTAGAACTGATTTTCCAGCACCTGCGGTGCGCGGCTGTAGGGAGCAGAGCCGTCAATGTCAATGTTTCCCTGCGATGGTTTCTTCAGTCCTGCAAGCAATGTGAGCAGAGTGGTCTTGCCCACTCCGTTCTCACCGAGGAGTCCGTAGATTTTCCCGGGCTCCAGGTTCATGGTTATGTTCTTCAGTACGGGTACTTGTCCGTAGCTGAAACCTAGTTTTCCAATTCGTATCATAGTGTATGAGTTTATTAGTACACTGCAAAGATATGGCGAGTTTTTTATATTTGCAATAGTTTTTTCTAATTTTGTGGATTATGAACCGAATTTGCCACATATTTATTGTTTTTCTTTCCTGCACAAGCGCATTGGCACAGCCGGCGCAGAACAAGCAGGAACTGATGCGACTCCTGCAGGAGAAGCCCGAGAGAAGCGCTCCTCTACTTTATAATTACGAGGCTCCGTCCAAAATCATTGATACGCCTGCCCCGAAGGGATTCAAGCCTTTTTATATCAGTCATTACGGAAGGCATGGCAGCAGGTATCATTGTGCCGAATACTTTTTCAGGTCGCCGATGGCTGTTCTGGACTCTCTGGATGCGCACAACCTGCTGACTGATGAGGGAAAATCTGTTCTGGGTGACATGCAGGTAATCGCAGATGCCCACGATGGTCAGATAGGCTATCTTACCCATAAAGGTGCCAGGCAGCATCAGGATATTGCCGGGCGGCTATACAGACGTTGCCCTGAGATTTTCAATCAGAGGGACAGACAGGAAGTGTACTGTGTGGCGACCGGCGTGCCGCGCTGTATCCAGAGCATGGCGAATTTCTGCCTGGAATTGGGGCGGGAGAATCCGTCTCTTGAGATTACAATGGATGCCGGCGAGCGTTTCACCAAGTATCTGTGCAATGACGAGGGTGTTCCGCAAGACAATGCGCGCGAGGTGTTCGTGAGAGACTCTGTTCTCAATGCCAATCTGGACCCGACAAGGCTGCTGACCGCATTGACCACTGATGCGGATGAGGCGGTAAAGTATATGAAGGGCGGCGCGCGGAAGTTCTTCGCGGAGCTTCTGAATGCCGGCAGTATAGGTCAATGTCTTGATATCCAGGACCCTTACATCTATCGCCATTTTACGACTGAGGAGATTTACGGCATCTTTTCATATTACAATGTGAGGTTCTACACGATAATGAACGCGTCGGTCGAAAATGGCAGGTCACGTGACCTCATCGGCGCAAGAGTCCTCAAGGACATTGTCGAGAAAGCCGACGCCGCAATGGGCGGAAACGGGCACTGCGCGGACCTTCGTTTCGGTCACGATGCCGGTCTGGGGCCGATCTTAAGCCTCCTGCGCCTGGCAGGCTTCGAAAAAGAGGAGAAGATGGCGAAATCCATCGACGGGAAATGGTACTCATTCGAAGGAATGCCGATGGCCTCGAACCTCCAGATGATCTTCTACAGGAACAAGAAGGGCGAAGTGCTGGTAAAATTTCTTTTCAACGAGTCCGAGATCTCGATTCCAGCCTTAGGTCCAGGCCCATACTACCGCTGGAGCCTACTCCGCGAATACCTGGTTTCCAAGATATCTCTCGTCTGAGGAGCAAAATTCTGTAAGCCGCCATACGTGGTCGGATGAGCATTAGCGATTTCTGAGTCTGGCTGTTAGGGCACGCTGGAAGGCGCGGGCGTTACGGAGATGTTCTGAATATGTGGCCGCGAAAAGATGACGGCCGTTGAAATCAGGGCTGGCACAGAAATAAAGGATATCATTACTGCCGGCAGGATTGAGAACCGCATTCATCGCATCCTTGCCCGGCGAACAGATAGGCGCAGGAGGCAGGCCTGCATGCTTATAGGTATTGTACGGCGAATCCACCTTGAGATGAGCCTTGAGAATTCTGTTCAATGTATAGTCATAGCAGAATGCCACAGTCGGATCGGCCTGCAGTTTCATACCCTTGTGGAAACGGTTCAGATAGACCGCTGCAATCATCGGATACTCAGGTACATAATTCGATTCGCTCCGGACAATGCTGGCCAGCGTGCTCACCTCCATGGGAGTAAGCCCCTGGATTTTGGCCTTGGTCAGATTCTCCTCAGTCCAGAACGCATCCCAGGCTGCCTTCTGCTTATCCAGAATCACATTCATAGAATCCGTCCAGTAAACCTTGTAGGTGTCAGGCATAATAAGTCCGAAGACATTTTCCCTGTTGAACCCGTATTTGGACAAAAGTGCCGAATCTCCCAAAGCATCGATTACAGACAGGGAGTCCAGCAACATCTGACTGCTGATTTTCCTTGCCAGTGCACTCCTCTGCCTTATGCTTCCTGAAAGCACCAGATTCACAGGCGTCTGCCATCCGTTTTTCAGCATCCTCGCCACATAAATCGAACTGTTCTGTTCAGAAATCACATAATGCCCGGTCTTGCACTTGCGATATCCCTTTTCTCCACTTTTCACCAGTCCCTCTTTCCGGAAAGAACGCCTTACACTCGCCTTCCAGACCGGATCACACTTCTCTATAACCTCCTCCAGGACATCTGCATTGGTCATATTAGGATAGACATAGATTTCCGCAGACGCAGAAAAACACGGTGCCTTACGGTCAAACACTTCAGTGCCCACCTTCCAGGAAACCGCCAACAGAACCAGCACCGAGGCTGTAATTGTCAATGCTTTTTTCATCTCAATCTAAGTTCGTCACCGGAAACGGTAACATAATCAGCATCAAGTCCATTGAGTTTGCACAATGACTTCAGACGCACTGCAAAACGCTGAGAGAGAGACCTCAAGGACTCCCCGCCCTCATCAGAAATATACTTGTCCAGTCCTCTCTCCGTGCGGAGCTTCTTTGCCTGCAGATAGACAATGGTACCTGGAGCGAGAGACTCATCTGCCGGAGCATCATTGAACCGGAGAATTTCACGAGTAAAAAGGTGATAATCAGAGGCAATGCTACTGTAACTTTCACCCTCAAGAGCATAAATGAACGGCACCCCGTTTTTCGAGAAAAGCTGTCTTGTCAATGAAAATGAAAACTCCTCAGCCGCCTTGCCGGCCACTTCCTGCTTAGGTTCCTCCAACCTGAGCGGCGATACCGGAATCTTCTCCTCCTTCACCTCAGAACGCTTATGCTTACGGGAAGATTTCTTCCTATGAGTATCCGGCTTCTGCCCGGCTGTCTTCTCAGATACGGTTTCAGTCACTGTTCCGCCTTCGCCGAAACTCTCCGGCTTCATGGTATCATAGTCATACAGATGATAATCCTCGATAATCTTTATAAGCTTGGCAGGATAAGCAGGATCAGTGGCATAGCCGGCCTTCTTTAGACCATAGGCCCACGCCTTATAATCAGTTATTTCATTATCAAACAATGACTTGTACCTGTCCCTGTAACGCAGGAAATCAGAGTGATCACGGAAACTTTCATCGGCGGATTTGTAAACGCGGAAACACTCTCCCCTCTTGTCATCATCGTGATACATCTTCTTGCCTGTCCAGTCGTGGCATTTGATGCCGAAATGATTGTTTCCTTCCTTTGCCAATGGAGACTGTCCATATCTGGACTCCAAAAGTCCCTGGGCAAGGGTAATGCTGGCCGGAACACCGGAACGGTACATCTCCCTGACCGCGGTTTCCGCATATTGGGATATATACTTCTTCTGCGGCGTACTGCTTTCAGGAACAGCCGACACCAACATTGAGACGAGAAGCAGCAACGCTGCACTTACAACAACCTTATATGTTTTCATAATTGACAAATCCGGGAACCTCCCTGCCGACAAAATTACACTATTTCGAACACATCTCCGTCATTGGCGGCATAAGTTTCAGGGAAAATCGCACGACATTCCTCCTGATATTTCATCGCATCCCTGCATCTGGACGAATAATGGGCAATGACAAGCTTGCCTGCACCTGCTTCCAGCGCGCACTGGGCCGCCTGGACAGTAGTCGAATGATAACGCAGTCCGGCCTGCTGTTCATACTGCTGAAGATATGTCGCCTCGTGATACAGAAGATTCACGCCTTTCACCCAACCCGGAAGCTCGCTGAAAGGAGCCGTATCGCTGCAATATGCGTAACTCCTCGGCTCATACGGAAGGTAAGCCACTTCTTCATTCTTTATAAGCAGCGGCTCATCCGTGCCTGAATACTTTACAAAACCGGACATGAAATCAGCCCCGTCATCACGACCAGCCGGCCTGAGCACATCTTCCCCTCTTTTCAATGCCCCGATTTCCGCAAGCGTAAAGCCGTATTTCTCCAACATTTCCTTTCGCACGTTCATCTGAGGCCGCTTCTCCCTGAACATATAGCCATAAGTCTCGATCTTATGATTCAGTGGAAAGGCCAAGACCTCCAACGACTTCGTCGAATAGATCACCTGCGGTTCCTTGAGCGAAAGAGGATGAAAGTCAATGTCCACCCCGATTCCCTTACCATAATAGGAAATGAAATACCGCAGAAGAGGTTCCAGGTTTTTCGGCCCGTAAATGACCACGGGAGAGATTCTGCAGGACAACCCGAGCGTGGAAAGCAACGGGAAAAGCCCGAACAGATGGTCTCCGTGGATATGGGATATGAAGATGGTATCCAACTTGGCCAACGAGACCCGGTTACGTAGAAGCTGACGCTGCACAGCCTCGCCACAGTCTATTAAAAACAAGCGCCCGTGTACCTCAAGTACGTGGGCGCTCTGAAATCTATCGACAACGGGCATTGCCGAAGCAGTGCCCATTATCTTCAATGTAAAATTATTCACCTTTCTCGAACTTGTCCTTGAGGGCAGCAAGAGCATCGATATCTCCGAGAGTTGTCTTCTCAATGTTGGAGTTGATCATCTTGACTGTCTTCTTGGTGTTGTCCACCTCAGCTGCAGCTCTTTCGGCTTTCACGTCAGCATAAGTCTTGAGGTGTGAGAGGAAGAGTTTTCTGGTGCTTCTTCTGAGCTCTGTAACCACGAAAGGAAGTTTCTCACCTTCAAGAGCCTGTTTGCCGTCCTCTTTAACGAGGTCTTTCTTGAATGCGAATCCTTCAGTACCGTCCTCGAGTACAACATTTGCACCCTTGTCAGTAGCAGAACCTACAGTAGCCTCAACAGTTGTTCCTACAGGATACTTAGCCTCGAGCTCGTTCCATGGGTTAGGAAGAAGCTGCTTGTGGCCAAGGCTGAGCTTGTGGTTAGCCTCATCGAAGTCGAGGATAACTACGTCGATAGTATCACCTACCTGAACCATCTCTGACGGATGTTTGATCTTGTCCCAAGAGAGGTCGCTGATGTGAACGAGTCCTTCGATACCGTCCTCGAGCTCTGCAAATACACCGAAGTTGGTGATGTTGCGGACAACAGCCTTGTGCTGTGAACCTACAGGATATTTCTCACGGATGCTCTCCCATGGGTTAGGAGTAAGCTGTTTCAGACCGAGAGACATCTTTCTTGCTTCTCTGTCGAGAGAAAGGATCTGAGCCTCTACCTCGTCGCCTACCTTCAGGAAGTCCTGAGCGATACGGAGTCTTGGAGACCAAGACATCTCAGATACGTGGATAAGTCCCTCAACGCCAGGTTTGATCTCAACGAATGCGCCGTAGTCAGCGATGAGGACAACTTTACCTTTAACCTTGTCACCGACTTTGATATCCGGATCGAGGCTGTCCCAAGGATGAGGTGTAAGCTGCTTCAGACCGAGAGCGATTCTCTTCTGCTGCTCGTTGAAGTCGAGAACTACAACCTTGATCTTCTCATCAAGTTTCACTACTTCCTCAGGGTTGTTTACGCGGCCCCAAGAGAGGTCAGTGATGTGGATGAGACCGTCAACACCGCCGAGGTCAACGAATACACCATAGTTGGTGATGTTCTTGACAGTTCCTTCGAGAACCTGACCTTTTTCGAGTTTGCCGATGATCTCGCTCTTCTGTTTCTCGAGTTCCGCCTCGAGGAGAGCCTTGTGAGATACGACAACATTGCGGAATTCCTGATTGATCTTGACGATCTTGAAGTCCATTGTCTGGTCAACAAATGCATCGTAATCCTTGATAGGACGGATGTCGATCTGAGAACCAGGGAGGAAGGCCTCGATTCCGAAAACGTCCACGATCATACCGCCCTTCGTGCGGGTCTTGACATAACCTTTTACGATTTCGCCCTTGTCGAATGCCTCGTTTACCATATCCCAAGAACGCAGCTGACGAGCTTTCTTGTGAGAAAGGACGAGCTGTCCCTTCTTGTCTTCAGGAGACTCTACGTAAACCTCAACTTTGTCACCTACTTTGAGGTCCGGATTGTAACGGAACTCCGGAGCAGCGATGACACCGTCGCTCTTGTAGCCGATGTTAACGACAACCTCTCTCTTGTTGATAGAGGTTACAGTTCCCTCAACTACTTCATTTTCATTAACTTTTGAGAGTGTGCTTTCATAAGCCTTCTCGATGGTTTCCTTGTCGGTGTCACCATAGGCAGCCTCTTTCTCGAAAGCATCCCAGTCGAAGTTCTCCGGAGCCACTGAAGCGTTCAGCGGAGCTTTCTTGGTTTCTTCTTTTGCAGGAGCCTCTACTACTTCAGGGGTCTCAACTGCAACTTTGTTTTCTTCCATAAATTACGAATAAAAAACTAGTGGTTTAACATTATTTATTGTACCTGTCAGACACGATGACACGCACCGTACCCGAAAAGGCGGCGCAAATATACGTAAAATAATCTGATTTACAATACGATTGGAGAGATTTTTACAGCATCTTCCGACGCTTGAACAGATACAGGATTATGGCCAATGAGAATATCATAAAGCCGCATATGAGCACCCACGACCAGGACTTGTCGGACAGAGGAAGTTTCACGTTCATTCCATAGAAGCTCGCCACAAGAGTCGGCGGCATGAGCAGCAGGGAGATCAATGTGAAGATCTTCATGATCCTGTTCTGGTCGAGATTGATAAGACCGACTACGGTATCCTGAAGATACTCAAGTCTTTCGAAACTGAAGTTCGAGTGGTTTATAAGTGACGAGATATCCTGCAGGAGAACATTGAAACGAGGCTCGAGCTCTGACGGATACTTGTCGCTCTTCATCATATTGGAAATGAGCCGCTGCTTGTCGACAATGTTCTCGCGCACGGTCATCGTATTGTCCTGCAGCTGGTTGATATCCAGGAGGAAGTCCTCATTGATATCCTCCTGCTGGTTTATCCTCTTGCTGTATTGCGCGATTTCCTTGGACATGAGCTCTATCATGTCGGCATCCAGATCGACTCGCTGGTCCATGATGCTGACAAACACCCAATAACCGTTCGGGAACAGACGCGGAACCGCCTGCATCTTACGCTGCAGTTCGGTAAAGCTTCGCAGAGGGACATCTCTCAATGTAGTGAGCACATTGCCCACAAGCGTGAAAGACACCGCCTCCATGGCATATTCTTCCGGACCCGGAATAAGGAAGTTCGTGTTGGCGAATATGGCTGTGTCTGTTTCTGAAAAACGTGAAGAACTCTCGATTTCCTCTGCCTGCGCACGACTCTGGATTTCAGTGTCAAGAAACTTTTCCACCGTTCTCTTTTCGTCCCCGGACGGAGAAAAGAGGTCTATCCAAATCACATCCTCGTGTACAAGAACATCTAAATCGGCTGTGGACTGTGAGTAAACAATCTTGCCGGCTGATCTGTAAAAAATCGTAATCATACCTCATCTGATTTTATCCGGACCGTAGTCAGGAGGTTCCAAAGCATAACAAGCCCGCTCATCTACGGAAAAGCAAGCCCACAAAATTATCACTTTTTCCCGAAATGAAGAAGAAAAAGGCAGTATATTTGTGAAAATTATCCATAGAAAATGACAGATCGAACAAAAACCCAGGGGCTGCTGGCCCTGAGTCCGCTCATTGTATTTCTCGGAATATACCTCATCTCCTCCATAGTCGCAGGAGATTTCTATAAGATTCCTATAGCCTCCGCATTTCTCATAGCCTCCGCCTACGGCCTGCTCATCAGCAAAAAAGGTCCGCTCGAGGACAAGATAGCCGTCTTTTCACAGGGCGCAGGACAGAAAAACGTCCTTCTCATGCTCTGGATATTCATCCTCGCCGGCGCCTTCGCGGAAACCGCAAAAGAAATAGGCGCAATCGAGGCCACTGTCAATGCCACACTGGCGATTCTGCCACCGTCAATGATATACGTGGGATTGTTTCTGGCGTCCTGTTTCATCTCAATGGCGATAGGAACCAGTGTCGGCACCATAGTAGCCCTTGTCCCGGTAGCCGCGGGAATAGCAACGGAATCCGGCATTGACACGGGCTTCATCACTGCCATTGTCGCCGGCGGAGCATTTTTCGGCGACAATCTTTCCTTCATTTCGGATACGACAATTGCAGCCACAAAGACTCAGGGCTGCCTCATGTCAGACAAGTTCAAGGTCAACCTCAGAATCGTCGCCCCGGCAGCATTGACAGTCGCGGCAATATATGTCATAATGGGACAGGGCGCGTCGTTTGCGCAGCCGGCAGGCGACATCAATTGGGTCAGGCTCATTCCCTATATTCTGGTGATCGGGCTCGCTCTTTCCGGCGTCAATGTAGTGGGAGTCCTCGCCATCGGCATCGTTGTCAATGCAATAATCGGTTTTTCTCAAGGCACTCTTGACTGGACCGGATGGCTGGGCGGAATCGGCAAAGGTATTGCCGGAATGGGAGACCTGATAATAGTGACAATGCTGTCCGGAGGCATGCTGGAACTGATCAGGTACAACGGAGGCATCGACTATCTCGTCTATCTGCTTACCAGACGGATAGGAGGCAAACGCGGTGCGGAACTCAGCATCGCTGCCCTTGTCAGTCTGGCAAATGTCTGCACGGCCAACAATACAATCGCGATTCTCACCACAGGAGGAATTGCCAAAGATATCACTTCGCGTTTCGGTCTGGACCCGCGCAAGACTGCCAGCATCCTGGACACGTTCTCGTGCGTAATCCAGGGGCTTCTACCCTACGGTGCACAGATGCTGATGGCTTCAGGCCTCGCAGGAATATCTTCGCTCAGTATAATCAAATGGCTTTTCTATCCGTATGCCTTGGGCATTTTCGCCATAATGGCCATCATGCTGAGACTACCGAGAAAATACAGCTGAAAAAATCCGTTGCACTTCTGCAAATACTTGAAGTGCAACGGATTCTGTTTTACCAGTATATTATAGACTACCAGCCGTTATTCTGACCGAGGTTAGGGTCGAGAAGTGACTGTCCTGAAGGGATAGGCTCCAGATAGTACTTGTCATTCCATACACGGTCAACCTTAGCGCCGGTACCTGTAGCAGCAGAAGTATTATAAGGTGACTTATAGACTTTGCCATCTACAGTGACGAAGAAGTTCGCCTCCTGCACACCATTCCAGTCAGAATCTTTTACAGTCTCACTGTATGCCTTCAGGGCATCACTGGAAACTCCGACGTATCCGGCAGGATTCTCCTTGGTATCAAGATTCTTTCCGAGAGCCCATCTCATGAGGTCATCATGACGGAATCCGTCAGCCATGAGTTCACTTCTGCGGTCACGGCGAAGCTCCTGGAGAAGAACATTAGCAGCAGGGTCCTTAGGATCTTTGGAAATGACAGTACCGTCCACTGAGCAGCCGTCAGTACCGACGAGTTTCAATGCCGGAATCTTGCCATGCTTAGTACGGAGAACATTCACGGACTTGTCAAGATCAGCCTGAGTAATCTGATTGAGTTCGGCACATGCCTCGGCATAGTTTTCGAGGACCTCAGAATACTGGAAAATAGGACCGTCGGTATCATTCGAAGGGCCAAGCCATGTTCCAAGTCCTTCATATTCAGTCTTTTTACCCCACTCGACAAATTTAGTAGTCCAGTATCCAGTTGTAGAATTGATACCTGCATCATAAGTGAGTTTGACAACCGGAAGAATTGTCGATGTGACAGTGCATCCGAGACGTGCATCACGCTCGCTGAAAATACCGCTCAGGGTAGAATCATCATAACCGCCAGCCATCATGTGGATAGGCAGACCATTGGACTGTGCATAGTTTTCCACTGCGCTCTTGGTCAATCCCCATGTAGGAGTAGATGTAACCACATATCCGTACTGGGTGTGACCGGCAGTAACCTTACCTCCATTGACATTGGCAATAGAATAAATCTTGTAGAGGAGGACTTCCTTGCTTCCGGCCAATGACAAAGAGTTGTACATGGTCTTGTAGTTGTCGGAAATCTCATACAGACCACTGGAAATCACCTTGTTGGCAGCTTCCTTAGCCTTTGCGTAGAACTGGTCAGGATGGCCATTTGACAACTTGTGGTACTTCTCCCATGCGCCCTCATAAAGAGCAACTCTGGAAAGAAGAGCCGCAGCTACCATATTGTTTACAGTATTGGCTCCTGCCTTGGACGGTTCCAGACAGTTGTTCATCGCAAACTCCAGATCCGCAACGACATTATCCATTACAGTGACGCGTGAATCCCTAGGACGGGTAACGTTCTCCTGCTTAGAGAAATCCACTTCTGAATCTACCCATACTACATCTCCATAAGTCTTCACCAACTCATAGTGATAAAGAGCTCTGAAGAAACGGGCTACTCCTCTCCAATGATTTGCTGCAGCCTCTGACAGATCAGGTATTCTGTCCACACGTGACAGAAGGATATTGGCTTCACGGATTCTGTCATAAGGAGTATTCCAGGCATCAGATGAGTTAGGAATATTCTTGGTAAATTCAGTGAATGATTCGGTAGCATAATCATCTGTCAAGGTCTCACCATGATACTGACCTCTTGTCCAACCTGAGCCGTAGCTCATACTGCTGAGATAGCCATAAAATTTCCAAGAGTAAATTTCAAGAGCCGATTCAGAAGTCCAGTTGGTGTCGTCCGAGTTGCTGTCCAACGGTTTCTTGTCCAGATAGTCGGAACATCCGCTCAGACCGATGGCAGCCACAGCGGCCATCGCTAACATATAGAATTTATTTCTCATATATTCAAAGTATTAGAAATTAGAAAGTAATCTGAAGACCACAAGACCACTGGCGGTTGAACGGCATTGCACGACCTGCCATCGTCATATCCATGCCATTGGTGTAGCTCTCCGAACTACCTCCCGTACATTCAGGATCCATAACTCCGTCGATATGGTCGAAGGTGAAGAGATTCTGTGCGCTGAAATAGAAACGGAGTTTCTCGACAAAAATCTTTCTGGTAAGATTCTGCGGAAGGGTGTAGCCTACTGTGAAGTTCTTTACTCTCAGGTAAGCAAGATTGTTCAGATACTTGGTCTGAGGAGCGAAGTTGTTGCATCCGGAGTTACCAGGAAGACCTGAAAGCGAACCGAAAGCGCCATTGATGTATGGACGAGGGAATCTCGCATTCTGGTTGCTTTCTGTCCAGTAATCCAGCTGATTCTCGAAAATATTCATCTGTGCGCCTGCAGCATGAGGGATAAAGAGTGAAGATGTACTCCACATGTCGCGTTTTCCGACACCCTGCAAAAGAACTTCCACATCAAAACCTTTCAGCATCGCACCTACTCTGAGTGAATACTCATAACGAGGGAGCTGGTTTCCGATTCTCTTGAGGTCTCCGTGGTCATCGATAGTACCCTTTCCGGTATCAATCTTTCCGTCCTTGTTCAAATCCTTGTACTTGATATCACCAGCACCGAAACGGAAAGAACCATTCTGCAGATAAGACTGGTCAGGGGTACCCGTCTTGAGAGTACCATCCGTGTTCACGTCAGAAGAATTGAAATATCTGTCAGTCTCGAATCCCCAGATTTCACCAAGTTTCTTACCCTTATACCAACTGTTGAGTGCACCGGTAGTATTGTTCCACTTGGTAATCTCAGATTTGGCATCAGAAAGAGTAAAGGTTCCGTAGATTGCAAAATCCTTGTTGAATGCGTGATTGTAGTCGATCTGGAGTTCCCATCCGTTGGTCTTCATATCACCACCATTCTCAAGAGGTGCCACAGCGATACCTGCATAACGCACAATCTCGTTACCTGCCACAAGCATACCTACGTTGCGTCTCTGATACCAGTCGAAGGTAACATTGAGTTCATTATTGAAGAATCCTGCATCAAAGCCTATATCCAAGGTGCGGATCTTTTCCCAAGTCATATCAGGATTGACTGCAGAAGGAGTGGTGGTCGTGGAAACATGGTTCATATCGGTTCCTATCCAGCTTACAGTTTCTGTAGCCATCGTAGAGATGTAAGGATACCATGAGTCAAGTGCCTGGTTACCTACAGAACCATAAGATGCCCTTATCTTGAGTGTCGGAACGTACGGCTTGATATTGGTCCAGAACTTCTCTTCAGAGATACGGTAACCTGCAGAAGCTGATGAGAAGAATGCCCACTGCTTGCCTGTACGGAATGAAGAAGAACCGTCATAACGTCCGTTCAATTCGAGGAGATATTTTTCTTTGTAGTTATAGTTGATACGTCCGAAGAAACCGGCTGTAGCCCTATGCCTGAGTGACTCATCGACAATACCTTCATTCTTGCCGTCAGTAAGATTCAGTGTCGGATGCTCCACATCCTGCACACCGTTTACCTCAACAGACTGGCTGTCATATCTGAGGTCCTCGGCATTCGCACCTACCTTGATCGCGAAATTATGCTGCTTCTGGATATCGAACAGATAGTCGAAATAAGCATTGTAAGTGTTGGTAATCTTATTCACATAAGTTCTCTGCAGAAAATCTTTTGTAGTGACGGCAGCCTTCTTAGGGAATGACCAGTTTGCGACATAATAAGGCTGGCGCATAGACCTGTTCTCATAGTTGTAACGTCCTCTTGTGTAGTCTCCATAGAAAGAAAGACCCGGAGCAAGATTAATCCTGACGTTGCCTCCGAGAGTCAGATACTGGTCCTTGGAAGAACAGATGCTTTCATTTGCGACATACGCATTTCCATGACGGAAATACAGGCCTTCAGCGGTTGCAGCCGAATCACTCGCATACGTACCGTCAGCCAATTTGCTGCCGTCAGATATTCCGAACGGGAAGAATGCAGGGAAACGCATCACATAATAAAGAAGGCCGGTAGCACCTTTACTCTGGGAATAGCCATAAGGATACTCGTATTCCTTTTCCACATACATAACCTTGGTTCCGATATTCAACCAGTTCTTGACCTGAGTGTTGGTGGAAAGATTGAGGTTGTATCTCTTAACGTCATTCTTCTTGGCTGCTTTAAGAGTACCGTCGTTCATGGTATAACCGAGTCCGATATTGTAGTTTGTCTTACCGGTATTGCCAGTGACGGAAAGGTTATGGGTCTGGGAGAATGAAGTCTTGAAAATCTCCTTGTTAGGATCAGAAACCCTATAATAATAAGGAGTGCCCCCTACGAACTCGTAGTCCTCGCCGTATTTGTAAACAGGATTGCTGAGATTTCCGGAATACTTGTCAAACCATGTCGTGATACCCTTTCCGATGGTATCGTAATACATACCGAAAGCCTCAATTCTGGATCCGTCCACGTTCTTCTGTGCAAGCATACCTTCCTCGAGCTGTGCAAGCACGCCTTCCTTGTCAGTAATGTACTTAGGAAGGCCGATAGGCTGGTTCCAGGAGAAGTTGTTCGAATAAGTGATGGAAACTTTGTCCTTTACGGCAGAACCGTCTTTCGAAGTGATGAGGACAACTCCCCATGCCGCACGGGAACCGTAGATGGAAGCTGAAGCCGCATCCTTGAGGACAGAAATGCTCTTGATATTGTCAGGATTCACAAAAGACAGGTCAGGAACCTCGACACCGTCAAGAAGTATAAGAGGAGTATTGTCTCCGTTGATGGAGCCAGTACCACGGATCTTCATCGTAGGAGATGCATTCAGGTCATTGCTGTTATAGGTAATGGACAATCCCGGAACAACACCCTGAAGACCTTTGGAAACATCGGTGATAGGCTTGCTGCCAAATGCCTTGTCCACATCCACGGCAGCGACAGAACCTGTCATGTTGACCTTCTTCTGTGTACCGAAACCGACAACGACTACCTCGTCGAGGAACTGGGTGTCCTCTCTAAGCGTAACGGACAGGTTTTCTGAAGCAGCGACGCTGACGGTCTCATACCCGATACAAGATACTTCAAGAGAAGATCCTGACTTCACAGAGATGGTGAATTTTCCATCAATGCCAGTATTCACACAGTTGGTCGTCCCTTTCTCGATGACGCTGGCCCCCGGGACTGGCTGGCCTGAAGAATCCAGGATCCTGCCGGACACCAAAATTCGAGTCTGCTGATAAACATTTGATGCTGAAGGTTTTTCAGCACGAGCCGCATACATATTGACGCCCGTAGGTAAATAGGCGCAAAGAGCAGCTGCCAGACAAATGTAAAGTTTTACATTGCCATTCTTTTTTTCATGAATCATAGGCAGATTATGACTTGAACTGAAAAAAGTTGACAGTTTTGAGAGCA
>ULTD01046592.1_pt1 | contig 23531 bp, 8 predicted proteins | sample 1957321 | NCBI WGS metagenome assembly ULTD01 (sample SAMEA4835726, study PRJEB28245) | human gut metagenome | biome: gut microbiome; material: fecal sample | place: Denmark | collected 2008
ATATCGGAAGCCACAATATGAAACGAGGCAAGATCATTTCACCTTGCCTCGTTATTTTAAATTATGCCCGGATTTGGCCTATGACCTCAGAAGGAATTCCCTGAAGTTGCGCCATACGACCTTCCTCTTGGGCCTGCAACATCTCCGCTTCATCCCGCTTAATACTTTCCAAAATACGTTCAGCAAACGGAAGCGACGAATTTTCAAGCAATTGCTTGACATTTATTGCCTGATTTTTGTAAAGCTCCATCAAGAACTCATTCATCACCATTTGATAAACCGGAGTATTAGAACCTTCCGTAATATAGACATCTATTTCTGAATCTTGCACCTTTTCCGGATCATACCATTTACTTTCTTTCGAATAGTCCGATCCGGCAAGGTCTATATATCGAGCAGAAGTATAAAATTGCTGAATCGTTTTCATTACTTTATTGTCTCGCTTCTTTTGAAAATTACGAAAAGAATCAAGCAAGCCTTTAACATTCATACTTGAATTCTGAACCTGCTGGGCATAAAGCGAAGATGGCGTATTAGAAGATGGCGTTTGGCCTTGCATTGCAGAATTTACACCAGAAATATCATTGATAAGTTTCAATTGTAAGTTCAATAGTTCGTAATCTCCGGCAACAGCCGCAGAACCGTTATATTGATGAACGATATTCTGTATATTCTGGCCCTGTTTAAGACGAACAAAAAGCACACCATTATAACGCACATATTCATCTACAATCTGCTCCCGGCTCATTCCCTGAAAAGCATCTTCATCCACAATGAGAAGTCCTTTCGCAGTAGACGAACGAATAAAATCGATCATCGTAAGCGTCCGGTTTATGTACTTTTGCTGATCAATAAAGTCATCAACAAAATTAAAGACTTTACCATTGACAAACGGATAAATGTTCAATATGTAATTATGCTCTTTATGCCAGTAAGGCGAACGCCCTTCCTGTAGCACATCTCCGAACGGAGTCATGTAACGATAGTACCAATATTGCTCAATTGAATAGGTATATTCCACAAGAAGCACATCTTCCGGGTCCATGCCGTTAGCTAACGCTTCTTCCATACGCTGCTTATTTAAAACATCTATCGATTTTCTGTCGGAAAGATTGGAATACCACCATTCCCCACTCAATAGGTCACGGCAAAAAAGTGCTTCCCTACTTTCCTTTTTCCAAACAAGGATCACCCGGCAAAGATCTGGACGGGACGGCATATAAAAATCCATATTTTTGTTCTGGTCCCCTTGTAATCCAAACGAATCAGCCCAGGTAGCCCCGTTATGATCACCGTAAATCCGATAAATATCATCACAGGTTGTTTTATCACGGGCAAATGCGGCCACAATATCCGAAAGAGTCATATCATACATTTCCCCGATAATACGAAGATCCCATGTCCGAGGATCTTCTATATCCGTGTTGAAGAATAACCGATAAGTATTGGTTGGATAAACCCACACATCCAAATTTTGTTTAGCCGGATTCATGCCGTACTCTACCCGTTGGGCACATAACCCTGAAAGCATAAGATTCGTCAAACTTGCAGCATCCATTTCCGTCGTTTCGTTGATCTGATGGCAATACTCAATTGCAATGCTCATCATTTCTCCAATCTTACTTTCCCTTTTGTCCCTAACAACACAAACGGGCTTCGTTTGGTTATTTCGGAATTGTCCGTCGATATTTTTCAAAATCGGGCGAATGACATTGTTTTTCAAAGGCACTTTACCCTGCGATCGAATATATGCACTTTCTGTCACTTTCTTCCCACTTGCTGGATCAATAACAAGATCGCCCCATTGATCTTCAAATCCATACATCTGGGAACGTGCAGCCTTCTTGCGAACCTCACTAAGTCCCCACCAAGCATTTTCAGCCTCTTTCAGCACATCTGTAGCCTTTGTCAAACTAATAGCTGACCGGGTGCGACCACCCCGCTCCACTCCCGGTTTCAATCTACGGTTATAAAACTTTCTATTCATCTCCTATTTTGTCTAATTCGTTAATCATCATTTCTTTTGTCTTTCTCGCCTGTTCGTAAAGAGCTTTCTTTTCTTCTCCATCCATCAAGCGGGCCATATCATACATACTTTCAATCGCTTTTTTATAAAAGCCGGTCGTTTGATAACGTCGGTATGCACGACTATTGGCAAAGGATTTGTAATTACCCGACAGGTCCTTACCCCCTTCGAGCCCTTTACGGTACATCCTATCCCTACTCTGCATCTCTTCATACTCTTTCACGTAATGGTTATAGCGTTCGTTTGTATAATTACGCGGAACCATATTTTCTGTGTCATAGGTCAGCCCGCTCACAACTGGGATATTCCTAAGCTGCACATCTCCGGTTACTGCGCCTTCCACCGTTTTGTAACATTGAGCAATGGCTTTACCTACGCCACCTAAGTACTGTTCGAAAAGGTACTCTACGGCAGAAGGATTCAAAAGAGCATAATCCAATTTTCCTTTAGAGGCATAATCGCCTCCCGACAGACTATTCAGCCGTTCGGAGGCTTTGATTATCGCTTTGCTGGTTCCAGTCGTTACCTTATGATATTCTGGAACATACTTATTAAACTCGTTGCGCCCCGTGATCCGTTTCCCGAAGTAGTTTTCATTGAAGAGATACGCCTCCGTAATTGGAGATATCATGTCCGGGGTAAATGTACGAGTGGCAGCTTCGACAAGATTGTCTGTCGCATTCGACTCAATACTAAGTGGAAGCACATCCATTAATTTACCCATGACATCCGATGTAAAGTCACGCCCCTTATATTCGCCTCTTGTATACTGTGCCGACATATCACCAAGCCCGAACAGCATTCGAAGCTCAACAGGAAGAGGTAAGAGTACATATTTCCCCGGTGCACCCATTATAGGCAGGATCAAATTATTCTGCCGTACATAATCTGGGATATCGTTATACTCGTCATCATCTCCGAAAAGCATTTTAGACAAAGTACTAACGGCAAATCCAAGCGTCGCCCACATAGCAATAGCCGCACCTGCTCGTACGGGATTATGCTTTGCCGCATGAGCAAAATTATGCGTTCCTTGTATAGCCGCATTAAAGAAATGAAAGAAGTTCTGCATATAAACCGCACCCATCGCACCGCTACCTCGTCGATTGAAGTTTACCGACACTTCTTTTGCTGCGTTGATACTTTGTAGTTCTGTCATTCCAGATTCTTTTGCTGTAAGATAAGTCGTAAAGCGTCCACCGTTTTCTACCACACCGTTCACCATTTCGAAGTATCCCCCAAGCACATTGAACACATCTTTGACACGGACACGGCCACCCGCGTTTCTATTCAACAGACGTTCCACCTCTTTCTTGTACTTATCATAACCGAATGTCGCCACGTATCCGGTCTTGCCGCCACCACGAAGAAACGCTTCGTATTCCAAATCAGTCCTTCCCCCTATTTCTACTTTGGCGATACGCCAAAGGGCCAGAGGATAGTTTTTAAGGAACCTTCCTTCGTAAGCTGCTCCATATTTTACAAAATTCATCGTGTTGGCATAGAAAAAATCACGTGCAAAGTTGCGGAGGATGAAATTAATATTGCGCGAAGTGTAATTCTGCATCATGAATTTACGCACATTGTTCAATCCTTTCAGAACCACATTATCAAGACTCGCTCTATTAATGCCATTGACTGCTTGAGAAACGACTGGATTCCCATTGATGTAAACCAATAGGTCACGTCCACCTTCTTTTACTCTGACGACATGCTGTTGCTCTTGCCAATCTTTGATCGGCACACCAAGGTTCAATACTTCCTGTTGCGTCTTAGCCTCACCTTTCTCCTGCAGTTCCTTCATCTTTTCCTCGAAATCATTAATGATACTTGCATTCGTTTCGGCATCCTCTGTCAATCCGGTTGCGGACACTGGCTCCCAAAGAGTACGACCTTCGGTATCAACACCGCTCTTTACATACCATTGTCTGGAAACGCTTGCCATGCCGGTCTTACTATTTCGGACCAAATTAGCAAAGCGAAGTTTCACAAGATTTTTATAACCCATCATTGTCGCGCTTTCGTAGTCGCTTGCAATATTCGCCAAGATGTCACCTGCCATAGAAGTACGCCCTTTTGCCTTTTTGATCGGATTGGAAACTATATCACGGTTACTATCTATATAGTCCCAGATATCGCCTGCAGTCGTTTCCTCCCACTCTTTCAAAGGAACGTAATATTCATATTTACCAGAAATACGATCACGGGATTCACGGCTGATCAGATTGCATTGATACATCTTCTCCAACGTGGCGCGGGTTGCTCTCCCTACTGCCTCCCAAAGTTTCTTCGTATCATTCTCCTTTTCAAACTCTTCGACAAACCGGCGAACAATATCTTCATCCATACCCTTTGTCTCCGCAGATAAGGCTTTTGTTATGGCGGTCAGCCCGGCAAAGTCCTTATTACCGATCGATTCAATAAGTTCGGGAGATGGCTGTTCTACTGATGCAAGTGCCTCACGACGCATTACTTCGTTACGTTCCAAACCGTGCTTTGCCTTCATGTAAAGATCAACCTTGCGTCGTTTATCCTTGTCTATATTCTTGCCATCTCTGGATAAGCGGGCAACCTCGTTCACTAAGGCGGCAAATTCATTCGCTTTGAAATGGTTCACATCATATTCTGCCCGTCCCTGCGTCGTATTCTCGTAGATATAGGCATCCTCATAATCTTTTACTTTGTGTCCCGTCTCTTTCTCTACAGCCTTTTGAAAGTCACGGATGTGAATCTTCTGGTCTTGGTAGCCTTCACGGAAACGCTTGTAGAATTCACGTGTCATAGCGAAAAAACTTCTCGCACCTTCCGATACTGCACCAATGGTCCGTATCATTGTTCTTCTGTCTTCCGATGGAGTATTAAGTATTGTCCCGCCATGCACCAAGGGATCACGGAACAACAATGTATCACGCATATTTCCATCTTTGGCCACTTTATGAATGATCGTAACAAGTGAATCACCTTTTTCAAGACGGTTCTTACTCTTCCATAACATATAAGCAATATCTTCATCCCGCATACGCAAATCGATTCCCAACGACCGGAAAAATCCGCGGATGGCCGATTTTATCTTTTGCCAAATGGACGGCTCGGATACACCATTTTCTGCAACAGAAGCCAAATACTCTTCCGTCGCGATCCTGAAGTCTCCCCCATAGCGGGAAAGTCCGGCACGGGTAACCTTACGGCGCACATCTTCCGGTAGGTTGCGATAGACAGAATCCATCATGTCGTCAAACTTTTCTCCTAATAGTCCGCGAAGCCCTTTATGCGCAACGACCTCGTGTAAAACGGTCGCTTGTGCGTCGGCGATGTTTTCAGCATTGGGCAAAACCAAATATACTTCGCCAGTTTCCATATCATACCAACCTTTGGACCCTCGTTTCTTCCGTTGAGTATCTTTGTCCTCGTCCGTGATATCGTTTATATCCCGGATGATGTGTATCGGAATATGTAGGCTACTTGCCAATTCATCAATGGCTGCCACCTGTGAAAACTTAGACGAGGTTTCCATTAAAGAATCGGAAGCACTGCGGAAGCGGACATTCTTATCGTCTTTACGATTGATATGAGACTGCGCTTCATCCTCTTCTCCGATATTAACGATATCGGTAGCAGTTTCAACAGTTTTATCCATTTCTGCATACTTGGCCTCCTTTTCCTGCAGCTCTTTTTTCATCAGTTCGGCATACTCTTCAAACTGTTTTTTCGCCTGCACCAGTTCATCCTTATATTCGAAAGGCTTACCTTCTCTCGACAAAAGCTGTTCCAATTCAGCCTCGTTATGCTTTTTACTATTCTTAGCAACTTCCAACCTGTTGGCATCATCTTTACCCGTAATCACATTCTTTACAATGTCTTCAATAGCATTTCGTAGTAACGATTGCTTCACAGGCACTGCCTCTAAATCAAGTTCGGGACAGGAATAGTACATTTTACGATGTACTTCTACAAACAAAGCACCACCGTCCCGATTCATTTCCTTTTGCAAAAAGGTTTTTACTTTAAAAGTGAAATTGCTAATCTGCACGGTTAATTCTCGTGTCTGATCACCGGCAATATCACCATCTTTTATCTTCTTGGCATCCGCAAGTATACTTTTATTATATTCTTTGAAAAAATCATCCATGCCTTCAACGGCCGTAAAATGATTTTTTCCAATAACAATCTCTTTGAACTTACCATCGGGAAATGAAGATCGAATATCAGCTAACAATTTGCTGTGTTTCTCAATACGTGCATCTGCGTCTTTAATCAAGCCTTTTAATCTTGGTTTAGCATTATGGATATAGGTTTGATCGGCTTCCCATTGCTTTTTTCTACTTTCATATTTGCGTACATTCTTTTCCGCATTATTTTTCAACATCGCATATTCACTTCCAGAGAGTTGGGCTATAGTATCACCGAACACATCCTCTTCCTCTTCAAGCACACGATTGGACATACTGTTTGTCATTACCTGTTTACCGTTCATGATGCTGTCGGCAATGGCTCCTTTCGTTTTCAAACGTTGGTATGCGGTAACATCCAAACTGTCCTCAACTCCAAAACGCAAGATGCGTACAGGCTTACCCATATCTTTGTGCAAGTTACCTTGTCGCAAGATACGCCCATTGCGTTGGGTATAGTCCATAGGACGGTTGGGCGCATCCAAATGTATCAGTGTATGCAAGCGCTCCTGAATGTTCACGCCCGTACCGAGCGTAAAGGTCGAACCGAGAATCACGCGAACCTCGCCACGGTTTACCTTTTCAAAGATTTCAAGTTTCTTTTTGACGGTCATTCCCGACCTCATTACTACAATCTCATCAGCAGGAACACCCTCTGCAATCAATTTGTCTCTGATGTCATCGTACAGGTTGAAACCGCTCTGCTTGTTTTGGTAATTGTCGGCAAAGATGGCAACCGTACCTTTGTAGTCGGCTGTTTCTTTCAGTGAGCGCAAAGTCTGGCGTACGGCTTCGTTGGTCTTGCTGTTCGGATCGTCCTCCGTATCGGACAGAACCAGTCGGGCATCCACGGCTGCGGCTTTGGCAATACCGTACATCGTAAGAGGAATATGGCTATTCTCTTTCTTTTCCTTGCCACTCATCTGCTCATACTGTTCAAGTTCGTTCTTTACGAACTTCATAATGCTACGCAATGCACGTGTCTGTGGCAGATAAAGATCTTGTGCCTTTCCTCCTTCCATTTCGGGAATCTTGTCCTTTACTCCACCGGCTTCTTTAGTCAGGACGGTATCGGACACTCCCGACCATATACGCACCAGTTCAGGAAGATTGACATATCCGGCGAAACGGTTGTTCTCTTTAAATTTTCCGCTTGTGGTAAACTCCAACATTTGCTGAATGTTACCGAAGTTGCGCACAAAGTCATCAAAGTAATAGATACCGTACTCTTTCATCGTGTCAGCCGGCATGAGATAGCGCATAAATGTCCAAATTTCTGCAGCGGTGTTGCTAATGGGTGTACCAGTGGCGAATATTACGTTCCGTCCGTTGTTCTTTTCCAAAATGGCTTGTGTTTTCAGAAATACGCCTTGCGACTTCTTACTGTATGACGGGTCCACGCCTTTAACTCCGCGTTGCATGGCAGTGGCAAATCCGAGATGCTTATACTCGTGCGCTTCATCTACAAGCAGAGCATCAATGTTCATGTCGTCAAAGTTTTCCACATCGTCAGTCCGACGATCAAGCATTTCCATAGCTTTAACCTCTGCATTCTGCAAGGCTATTGCACGTTTCTTTTCATCGTTGGCAGTACGTTTTTTTGAAGCATTATTTGTAAGTTCGGCAAGCTGTTCCTCTAACAATTCAATTTCCCGTTCAGCCTGTCGAGTAATCATGCTCTTTCCGTCTGGATCTTCCTCTTTCATCTTTTCAAGAATAAGCATCTTCTCCTCAATCTTGTCCTGCACGAAAGCCATTTCCCTTTCCTCGCTATCAGGGATAAATTCAAAGGTCGATTGGGGAACGACAATCATGTCCCAATCGTTGTAGCGTATCTTGGCATAGAAGTTCTTTCTGCCTTCTGCATTACGGTCTGCTTCTTCAAGTGTCAGTATCTTGGCATTGGGGTACAGTTCTTTTGCACTCGCAACAAATTGTCCAACGGTAGCGTTCTGTACTACAATCATCGGTTTGCGTGCAGTCCCTAAACGGCGCATTTCCATAGCGGTGGAGATTAGAGTAAAGGTTTTTCCAGTTCCAACCTCATGGGCAAGCAACAAAGGCTGTTGTGTGCCTCTAACAATGGCTCTGCCTTGATGCGGGCGCATCTTGAACTCATGAGAAGCACCACCGAAATATTCTGGCACAAACTCATCGGGTACGCTCATCGGCACAAAGTTATTGAACGTGTCATTATAGATACGTTCAATTAATGCAGACATTTTCGGATCACTTTGCATCTTCTGCCTTGCCCAATCTTTGAAGTCCTGACGAATTTCGTCAATCTTGGCAGCGCATGCCTGTGTCGCTTCCTTGTCGGTGATGGTCTCGGTTGTGCCGTTATAATGCTTCTTGGTAGTGGAAACCGTGATGCTCTTATTCTGAATGGCGGCTTCTATGAGGGTGTGTCCCATAATGGTTCGACCGAGCATTTCACTGGTTACACCCATTGCGCGGTTCTTTTCATAGTTAGTAAAGTATGGCTCTTTCATAAACCAAGTACCACCAACAGCTGTAAACCGTACGTCAACCTCCGTGCGTTCTTTTACGAAATCCTCATATAGTTTCGGATCAATCCAAGAGCTTCCGAGGGTAAAGTCAATCAAATGCGCAGGAATTTCCATAGGCATAACCTCCTGCAATGCCCTGATGTTACGGTCAAATTTCCCATTCTCGTTGTTTTCCTTTGCTTGACGGAGTTTTTCGCGGATATTTCCACTCAAGTACTGATACGATGCTTCCATCTGCCGGGTTACAGGGTTCTCGAAGCCATAACCACTTTCGATTATTTCATTCTTCACATCCTCGATACCTGTACCAAGTTGTTCCGCGATGTATGGTACATCAACACGACCGAATTTGAAGATACTTGCAATAATACCGTCCTTGATATTGGTTGGAGTAGGCTCTTTCTCTTTTTCAACAACACGCTTGCTAAATATATCGGTCTTGTCAAATTTCTGTACCCGGTTCCCTTTTTCATCTGCCGTTTCTTCAAACTTTTCAAGAGCGAACACATTGGCATAGTCCACATCATTACGGAGGAATGCAATGGCTGTGTTCTTGTTGAAGTGTCCGTATGTGGAAACAAAATCATCGTATGCCTTGTTGAGTTTGTCAAGCAAGGGCTTCAGTCCCTCATCACTTTCGTTCTCGGTCTGATAGGAAAGGACTTCCGCAAGGGCTTCCTTGATGGCGGTGTACGCCTCGAAGCATTCCACTTTCGTATGTCCTTTTACCTTATTGGCATTCACATCGAGAGGTTGTGCGCTTGCGGTTGAGTTGATGTACAGCTTTCCGTCTTTGACAAACACTTCGCCAATCTTCTTGCCGGGCATTGCATCAGTGACAAGTTCTGTGTTGCGTTCGCCAAATTCCTCTGCACTGAATGAACGGACAAACTCCGATAACATATCTTCCTGCTTCTTGTCCTGCTTAGGATATAAGCTCTTGCTTGTCGGGCGGAAAGTGTCGCCATTCTCAAATGCAAAATGCATTTCACCTGCCATATTTTCGGGATGTTCAATGAAATATCGGTTGTAGTCCATCGAAAGTTGCTTGATGACAGGCGTTTCCTTGCCCTTGACCTTGCGTGTTTCTCCAGTGTCGTACTCCGTCATACGTTCTCCGCTCACATCGCTTACATCAATGGCATGGACAGACTTCTGTCCGTTCACACGCTTGCGAATAACAACGATGTCAGAGGTTACTCCGGTGCCGCCGAAAGTCTTGTTGTGCATACGGAAAGCACCCACGAAGTCTGAACCTCCCTCGCTCACAATCCAGTCACGGAGTTTCTTGCTGTTGTCAAGCGTACCGTTGGACGTGATAAAAATGCCTAAACCGCCCTCACGCAGTTTGCGCACATTCTTTGCTATACAGAAATCGTGTATATTGTGGAATTTCTTCGACAAGTCTTTGTCACCCGTGATATCGTTTACACGGAGTCCGGTAACGAACGGAACATTGGTAATAGCCAAATCCACACTGCCGTTAGGTATGCGTGTCTGCTCAAAGCCCTGTATTTCCACTTTGGCATCAGGATAAAGGAGCGAGAGAATACCGCCTGAAGTTCCGTCAATCTCTATGGCATGGATATCGCTACGCTCACTGATGTTTGTAGGCATCTGTCCCAAGATATTGCCGATACCGGCAGAACCTTCAAGAATGTTTCCACCGTTGAAGCCCATTTGTTTGGCAATGTCCCAAAGCGTATCCACAACGTAAGCCGGAGTGTAATAAGCACTATTTGCACTCATTACAGCCTCTTTATACGCCTTTTCGCCAAGCAATTCACGGAGCCTCTTTGCAATGGGGTTAGGAGCATACGATGTACCTTCGTTGAAAGCCTTACCCAAACCGCCCCAGCCGCTGAACTTGCGAAGGGTTTGCATCTGTTTTTCTGTAGCCTGTTCGCCACTTTCAAGCAACAGGTTTGCAAGCTCGATAGCCTTGATGTTGGCTTCGATACGTGCATCTACCGATGTCGGAGCATGGTCTTTGCCACGTTCAGAATGATTGTTGCGGATGTTCTTTTTTTCTTCTATGGCATCTGAAAGTCGAGGTCGCACAGCCCTATCAACTGCATCGCCTGTTCCTTCTCTTTCGTTGTCAGTTCCTCTACCGGCTTGTTGTTCGTTTTCGCCACTTGTTTCAGTGCCTCTTGATAATCCTTGCCCGTGTCGATTACCGTTGGTTGACAATCCTTCGGGGCGAACTGCATCATTTCTTCGTAATCCATCTTTGTTATTAGTTTCGTTATTATCAAATTGATTGTCAAACAAATCTAAGCTGTTTGATTTACGCGAAATTACTGTTTTTTTCTCAACCTTTTTGCGCGTCGAACGAGTTTTCTTTATACGTTCTTCGGCAATTTCAACTTCCTTGTTTACTTCAGCTTCTCTCGCAATGGTTTCAGTAGTCGCAAAAATGTCAATGCCAGGTTTATCAAAATTGGTTACATCAAATGCCTGAACTTCATCGTAAGAAGACATTTCTTTGTTCAAACCATTTTCTAAAACTTCGGGCAGGTCCCTTGCGCCATTATAGAACGCTTTGAGATATGGACGTATGGCATCACCCAAGTCAGCAATCATGGCCGTTGCATACTCGGCAAACTTTCGCGATCCTTTCTCCAAATGATACACTGCCATTTCCGTACCGATTGCAAGTATCTCTGGATCTATGCCGATATTCATTTGACCGAGAAGTTTCTTGCGCATACGCTCGCGAAGCTCAGCGTACCGTTCATCGGTAACAAGACGGTTGCCGCTCGGATTATTTTCCGACTTAGGCTCTTGCTTTACGGTTTCTGCTTTTTCTGCACGTGCAATTTCCCTAATCTTGACCTTGTTTTCAAGAATAGTTTCAACAGCATCACGCAGCTCCTGATCGAAATTCTTAGGATTGCGCACAATCTCCAACATTTCTTCAGGACTGTTTGCTGTGTAATTGAAACGTCCATCCCCAATAGGGATAGAGCCGCTCACGTCATCACGCTTCAATGTGGTATATCCTGTTTCCTTGTCAACAGAAACAGAGTATTGCCATACAGGGGTATATTCCTGTTTTTCCTCTTGCTTCTGTATTTTCGCCTGTGGAGACTCTGCAAACTGCACATCACCGTCATTGACCTTAGACAAATCGGACAGGGATAATGGGGGTTGTGATTGTGCATCTGTGGCGTAGTCAACCAATCGTCTGGCATCTTCTTCACTACGCATCATAAATCCACGTTTTTCTCTATCCCACCAGCCTTTCATCTCTTTGGCGAACATGGCTGTGTGCTTCTGAACTTCCTTGCGCAATTCCGACTGAAATTTTACAAGGTGCATGTCCAATACCTTGCCTCGCTTGGTAGTGTATTGTGCCGGCTCAATAGTGTATCCATTGCCGGAGACAGAAGATTCCGCTTTTTGAGGAACGTCTTCTGTCTTTACACTCTTATATTCTGCAAACGCTTTTGTCTTGCGGTGGCTGCTACCTATCCACTTCTCGAAATCCTCCAAGTTTACGGCAGTTACCACCGTCTTGTGCTTCTTCGCCCAATTTTTGTCATAGTTGGCAAAATAAGCCGTCTCGGCATCGGCCGCCTCATTGAAGCCAAGCATTACCTTATGCTCGTCAAAGCTGCCGTCCTCGTTGTATTGATCCACCACAAACGCTTTTCGACCGTTCCACCCATCAATATCATCAGATAGGAACACATCTATATGGTCGCCGTCCACGCCCTCCGTACCACGAATGTAGCCGTAGGTGTTCTGCATGGTCGTTTCCCACTTCTTGCCATTAGCATCCACGCCACTACGAACAGAACCTTTCGGTTGCTCGATGCTAATATCAAATGTACCTACACGTACATGCCCTTTCTTGTAATTGCCGGCTTCTTTCTGGGCTTCGGTAGGATTTATATCGGTATTTGCTTCGGCATCTGCAATTTTTTCACTTAACTCACTGTTATTACGGAAAGAATGAGTATCTTTGTTTTCAGAAGCATTACTCTCTTGCGTAGGAAGGAGGTCCGGCACATCGTCTCGATGTTCAGCTAAGCGCCATTCAGAGCTGTTGGAGAGTAATGCTTCTCTTATATAGAGCACACCGCTTTCCTGTAAGGCTCTTTTGACTTTGTTCTTGTTCATATAGTGACTGCTTACAGACACTTCCATCCCGTCCTGCTTGACAGTAATAGAGGCATAGAACTTAACCTTCTCTCCATTCCTGTTGAATGTCTTGATAAACAAAAAGCTGCTTCCTCTCTCTGCGTTTCCGTCTTTCGCTTCGCTTGCCTCCTCTATAATCACATCCGGATTAGACAATGTAGGACCAACCATACCGAACTCCTTGGTACGCTTTTTCTCAAAGAATTTAGTGATCTGGTTTCCTCCCATTTTCACAGATCCTATGGGGGTGGCAATAAAATTGTTCTCGTCGAATGTTTCAGCCCAAGTCTCAGGAGTAAGTTCTTTCTCACTCGATATTTCTGCTGCAGACTCCATGCGAGACAAAAGCAAATCCGCCTCTTCTCCACTTAATCCTTGCGGCTTTGACACAGGACCCTGTTGAGCCTCATCCGCATATCTTCTTCCTACGGCTTCATCTCCTGCGCCCTCTTGTGCAGCTCCATCCGCGTTACGGATACCGTTATCAACTCCCGGATGTTCTGTTTCAATTTCACCAGTTCGCCCGGTCGGTACAGATTGTTCTCCTTGCAATAACTGATCGCCTCTTTCGTGTAGACTGCCAGTTCTTCTTTCGTCATCTCGTTCAATTGTTTCATCTGGATTATTTTTATTTTCCGCTAAGATAGCATCTATCTCAGAGAGTTCTTCTTCGATGTCTCTTATTTCATCAGCAATTTCCCCGCTGACGTATTCGACCGTCTCATCTGTGAGAGTTTGAGCCTGCCTACGCAGATCCTCTTCGTAGGATTCGTAGTCCTCCGGCGAGAGATGGTAGTTCTCTTCGCACCAGCGGGCATATTCGTTATATTCTGCCTGCCGCATCTCTTCGGCTTTCGCTTCGCGGCGGCTCTTGATGTAATTGATCAGATCGCCACGGGTACGCGCCGTCGAGAGCACCTCAATAATAGCATTACGACCGGCATTCGGATCATTCTGGTCAAAGAAATTAGTGCCGTTCTCCAAATCTGCCTGCATCAGGATTTCGCCGGCACGCTCTATCGATACGCCACCTTTATCTTTCCCGGCAAACAATCCAAACAGCGAACGGGATTCAGATATACGTCCTCCGGTTTCACGTCGATAATCATCCTGCAGCAACTTTATAGAACCATTGGCCAGCATTTGCGCAGCCAGTTCCTCCCCGCTTTGTGGTGCAGTATTACGCATTAAATTAATGGCAGCTTCTTCACCCGGTTTCACACGGGCATCCTGCAATTTTGATTTAATATCTTCCCAATAGCTCTTTTCTTGTTCGATAGGCTTCCGCCCTTCTTCCCACTCTTTTTTTCTGGCTTTATAACCGTCTATATCAAGCTCCATCACAGGAGCCTTTTTGCCCGACTCGGTTAAACGCCTTTCTGCATCAGAAATATGATTATTTACAAACTGGTCCACTTCTTCAAGTGTCAGGGAACCGTCAAGAAGAGCATCTAAAGTATCACTAATTTCCGCCTGATGATAAATAGGATTACCAGCCTCGTCCATGGGAATAGATGATTCTGGAGTATTTGACTCTTGGTTAATCGGAATTTCCGTCTGGGATGCTGGTAAAATAACATTTTCTTCGGCAGAACTATCCACATCTGGCGTGACAGTCCGGTAAAACGCTTCCAGATCTGCCAATTCCTGTTTTTTTACACGTATTTCATCCCGCAACGATGCACGTTCCCCACCCGATGCTTTCTCAATCCGGGATTCTGACTTGGATATTTCACTTCGTTTATTCTCTATATCCGCACGCAAATCTTCAAGAGCCATCTGAGGAGATTCGGAAAGGGACGTATATTCATATTGCTGCTGTGGAGTCATGGCCTTATAGTCGATCGTCCCGTCATTTCGTTTGGGCAACGATGCGACAACACTCTCCAACGTCTTTTCCGGCACATTTTCTAACACTCTGCTGTCTCCATCCGTTGAAGAATCCTCATTTTGGGTTTGATTTTTTGACATATTGTCAATAATAGAATCCACCCCTATTTCTTCCGTCATGCCATCAACTTCAACGATAACACCTCCATCATCGCTCATCTGCTGCACTATCCCTTGACGACCGCCCACCAAATTCACCAAATCGCCAGGATTAAACATCACCAGCTGCATATCTGCTGCTTCGGACTCCATCTCTTCTTGTGCAATCACTTCGCCGGGGACCGTGTTTATGATATCGGCATATAATTGCTCAACTGGATACTGTTCGATCAAACTATCGAACATTTCAGGTCGTCCTTGCTGGACTTTGCCATTTTCATCAAGATAATACAAAATATCATCCGACTGTTTTGCATCCACCAATCCTTCTTCGTCAAAAACAATATTACCGCCTGTTATATAAACCGGCTGGTCTGAAGAAGGAAATTTGACTGTAACAACTTGCCCCATGTCTTTATTGGCCGTTCGGCCAATATCATCCATACGGCGTCTTGTTTCTTCGTCAATACGCGACTGCACATAGTCTACATATCCGTTATAATTCAGCAGATCAACCGTGTATTGTTCAAGTTTTCGCTTTTCCTCCGGATTCAAGTTCTTAACCGATGCAACATTATCAATAAAAGATTGTATTGATTTCGGATTTTTCAATCGATTAACGATCGCGTCATTGAACTTTTCCACATCTTCATGCAGGATTTCCCCGGCGAAAGTTGAAGATTCTTTATATCTATTCGTGATCTGCCGTTTTTGATAAGCACTATATCCTTTAGCTGCACCAATAAAAGGAGAAAACTGTGCACCCCCCATTGAACCAGCAACACCGGCATCAAGCATCGTTTTAAATATGTTGTCATTACGCTCTACACCTGTTAATCGGTCTATCGCATAACCAGCAAGAGCATTTCCTGCCTCTTCCAAGCCTTCTGAGGCTATCGGCATTGCAAACCAATGTTTCCCCTCAAAAGAGGCTATCTTATCAAGAAAATTCTTCTTTACAAGATTGGCGGCAGCCTCACGACCACTCTTCTGTAAGATATTTCTTACTGTACGGCCCTTCATCCCCGCGCCAAAAACTTCAGACAAACTTTCGGCCGCACCCGTTCCAATCGCATTAGCCCATTTTAAAGTTTCGCCCATTTCTGGATTTTCCCGGCTCAATTCGTCATATTTGTCAGAAGCAGTAGTAAGCCCTGCTGCAACAAGTCCCGCACCACCTGTTGCAGCAATAGCAGTAGAAGTCGCAGCAGATTCGGCTGCATCCAAAAAAGCTGAACCGAACGCCCCTTGATAATCGCCCTCGCTCCATAGGTCTGAAAAACTTTTTCCTTTATAGCGATCCGACCGTTCATGCATATCTTCTGCGAACGCTTCTGCGTTTTTAGAGAGTCTTTCTAAACCAGCATTCTTATCTGGAATATGAGCAATCATGCCAAGCCCAGGAATAGTACCCGCAAGAGACTGTGCAGCCGCACCAGCTGCCCCTTTAGTATGCTCATTTGCCCAATCCACAGCAGATTCGACAGGGGTAGTGATCTTTTTCAGTAAATTGGTAGAAGAGCCTACCAGACGGCCAGCGCCAGCAGCAAGACGTTCGCCAAAATCCCCAAAGAAATTATCCGTATCTCGCATCTCATCTACGGAGATATCCGGCTCTGGATGTTGCTGCATGAATATATCATATTGTGATGCCTTGACACGATACGGCTTATCCGGCCTCTCAATTACTGTCACAGCATCTGGATATTCCGATGCAAAATCAGGTATATATTCTGGGGAGACATCATACTTAACCCCCTTGTTTTCAAAAATAGGCATAACTTTATTTGCTTTTCGGTTTATACTTAATCACTTCTTGTTCCGGACTGAAATCAACAACCTCTTTTCCATTCAAGTATTCAGGAGGACGATACGGCCCGCTATACTCCTGTTTTGGTAAAAATCGCTGTAAATATTCATAAACGGTCTGCTGTGTATCTTTCGGCTCATATGCCCCGTTTATAATCGACTCCAATTCATCCTGTAACTCTGGAAAATCCTTTATCTTCCTTTTCACAATAGATAGCATCTTAGTTGACTGATCTCCACCTTCACCCATTTGCATTTTTATGTCGTCAACTGTACGCCTGTCATTAGGATTAGAAGCTATTATTTCCTGCATCCTATTGTATAAATACCCAGCTACCGCGGTTGCTTCGTCTTTAGGTATCACTGTTTTTCGCCCATTCTGGCCAATCAAATAATCGAACTTATCTTTTCCATTCTGACTTGCCGCAATCCTCTGCTGCTGGAGTTTTAGCATCGCTTCTCTATATTCGGCAGTCTTTTTATTCTCCTCCGCCCGCAATCGAGCATTTTCAGCATCTTTCTGTATCTGCCTGTTTATATCCGCCAGTTTAATCTTTGTATTAGTATCAAACTTATGCTTCTCCCAATCGGCATTAGCTTTTGCAGCAGCATCGGCCCTTTCATTTTGATAATCCTGTAAGCGGGCATTAAGAAGAGCATTATCGAACCGGACGCTATCTGCCCGCTGAAGATCTTTCAGTCTTTGCAATCTTGCGTCAGCTATGCTTGTGTTCGATTGAGGCTGGTCAAATATCCTACGACCGGCTACACCAGTCGCAAGATTGACACCTAACCCCAATATATCCGATAACATCCCAAGTTTTTTCTGTCGTTCCGCTTCAGCGACCTCTTTTTCATACGAGCGTGGCCTGCCGTACTGACTCACGATATCATATATAGTTTGAGGCTTAATGTTTGTTTGTGATACCGGTTCCACCTCTATTTTATCTGGATATTCCGGCCGAGGAACATTTAACGAAGAACCGGATAACGTAGGCGTATCTTCCGCAGGAGCCGGAGTAAACGTGCCGTCCGGCTTTTGTCTTGCTTTTAGCTTTTCGAATAATAATCCCATATCAATCCTTATTTATTCCACACACTTCCCAATCTATCAACCATCTTACCCGCTAACTTGGAGTTTCCAAGCAGGCTCCCAGCAGTCTGCAAAGCACCACCAGCCATACCGGCATAACCTCTTTCCGACATGGCTGATTGGCCAAGACGAGCCTGATCAAGTGCATTCTGCTGATTTAGGTACAGGGATTTTACATTGTTCTTATACGCATCAGCATTTGCCTGAATGCCGGACGCGGCATCAGCGATAATTTCATTGTTCGCTTGCTTTTGTGCAACGACAGCTTCCGGGGTTGCGCCTGTTACAGCCGCCGAAGCTGCAGCAGTTCGGTTGCTTTTTCTCATCGTATCCCTTACCCGCTTCATGGCCGCCTGCACATCCGATCGATCCATATAATTCTGGTAATATTCGCTATTGAAGAAATCTTCATTCCGCTGTTTAGCTTCGCGGATGATCCGATCCTGACGCTTTCTTTCTTTAGCCGCCTTGATACCTCCAAACATTGAATTTGCAAGCCCTAAGCCGCCTCCTATTAATCCCAACATATCAATACTTTTTTCCACAAATGTAAGATTACAGGACCACTACGCACATGTTAAATTGATACTTTAATTAAATAGGCATATATTATTGTTTCATACATTGTTATATTTGCAATAAAAACTATTTACAAACTATATATGGCAAGACCGAAAGGAGCACCGAAAGTCGGGGGAAGAGTAAAAGGGACACCAAATAAGATTAAGTTGGAAATCCGCATGAAGATGTCGGATTTTATCATTGACCATTTCAGCGACTTTGTCAAATATTGGGAAGAACTACCGAAAGATTCCCCTGCTAAATTTAGCACATATATCAATGTGCTAAAGTATGTATTGCCTCCTATAGCAGCCGAGCCCTTAAGTGAGGAAGGAACAGAGTCGACTGCAAGTGCAATATCAAAGAGTATCGAAGATTTAAAGAACGCATCAAAATAAGATACAGTATGACAACAGTAATCAACATCAACAGAGCCTCGATATTCGAGAGTATCTCCAAAATAACCGGCTTTATAGGCAAAAACGTTGAAAACGGACTGGATCGCATTGCAGTGACGGAAGACGAAAGAAATATCATCGACGACCTAATTAGAAGTTCGATCATATCCATGACCGCTTTCGTTTCAGCGTATCATCCAGCTTTAAATGACAACGGAATAACCATTGAGACACCTTCTAATTTTGACAGGGCCGCATCCGAAGCGTTACAATCGGAAATGGAAACGTATATCATCAATCAATCATGCTACAACTGGTTCCATATCGCAAGAGAAGAAAACGATGCGGAAAAATACAGTGAATATGCAAAAAACAATATCCTCAATATTAACCTACTTCTTTCGAGAAGGACAAGACCTCAAAGAATATGACTGTTCAATTTGAAATAACAAAAAAAGATGTGCTTCTGCAGGTCAAAACAGAAGCCTTTGTAACAGGTGAAGCAAACAAGGACGGCGAGCTCTCCCGTATCAACCATGCAACAAAAACACAGGCAAGCGACGATGACGATGATATCCTTAACGAGTATATCAATACGGCAGCATCAGCTATTAGCGATTTGCTGTCCGGCCATCTTTCGCCATCACAGCCTGTAGATCAAAAAGAAAAGTTTATTTTCACATGCCAAATGCCTGATTCGTACGATACAAATCAGAACCGGGCTATCACAAACGGCATCAAAGATTATATGTCGGCCTATACTCTATACAAATGGTATAAAAGGGTGGCTCCAGACATGGCAGATGCAAGTGAATTGGAAATTATCAGGTCTGATATCAATCATAGGATAAACCAAAGAAGAAAACCCGTCAGACGGCCTGTTCTCCCTCTCAACTTTTAAAAGAGACAACCGCTAATTCTAAAACTTAGCGGTTGTCCACATTATACGCAATACCGGCTCATCTCAATCGATTCGTGTAGGTTTCGTCCACCATAAACTCAATATAGTTTAACGCGACATCCGTACGCACCCCTCCGACCAAAGCTATCATGAAATATTTGAACGCTTTCGTTTTATTCATTTTGGTAATAAGGTCGCGCACGTCTTCGATCTTTTCACGCCCGGACAGCAGAATAAAGTGTTCGGCATCGTTGCTACCCAAAACATAGAAGCCGCATTTGCTGAAAGCCAAAATCTCTTGATCCCTGAATTTAACCGTCTCTCCGCGAAAATATACTAATGATTCGGATGGACGTATTACGCCACGAATAGCTGATTGCACGATACGTTTATGGGTAAGCGTGCCAAACTTGATAGGACGAGTCAGCAGCAGTATTTTGTTGACTGTCCTATGTCCATTGTGCATATTGTAAACCCCGTGGTCGTTGAATACGGCCAAACATTCGGGATAAGAGTTTAGAAAGCGGTTGATTGAAGCGGAAATCTTGTACCAGCTACCCGATTGCATATTGAACACGTAGGAATATGGGTAGTTCCGGTTTGCTACAATAACCTCTTTGTCTTCATAATTATACCCGACCTTTGCTTCCTCCAAATAATAAATAAATTCAGTGGAGGAAAGTTTGTCGCTGAATCCACCCACACCTGCAATTTTTTTAATTATAGGCGAACTGTCGACTGCCGTAGGAAGATAACCTTCCATGTCGGACGATATATCTCTTACAGTCGATCCTGATAGGACCTTCAGCCCTGAATCCGTAGAAAACACAATTGCATCATCAGTGGAAACAATGGAATCCGGATTATTGCATACATCCCGTGTCACAGAAAAAGAATTTGCATAAGCGATATCGCCGGTTCCGACCGATAAGGCAAAAACACCTTCGCCCGTAAACACATAAAGAGGAAATTGCCCGAACTGGCCCGTCGACAAGGCCGTTGTCGCTGTAGCCATTGCCACTATGTTACGACTCGAAACCGTATATGTTTGTTTGGCGGGAAAATAAAACGGGTTTGAGACATTTGATACCTTCAATTTATTGGGAGCAACCGACACGGAATCTTCTGGCAAAGGCGTATAGGTCCCATACTTATCGGTTATCGAGTGAGGATAAAGCCCTTTTAAGCTATAGGCTATGTTCAAGAAAGGATGCGGCTTCAATGGAATCTCATCGTAATACTTATCATTGTAGATAATCATTTTGACCGCCCGTGAATCCGGGTAAGACAGGTATGGGGAAACCATAGCACCATAGGCCGTACTTGCTCCATGTACTATTTTCATTCCGCTTTCCGTCTTGACATGCACCTCCGTATTTACCGTAAATTCGTTAATGTCGCTAACCGCAAACATTCCCAGAGGATAGGGTTTGGCAAGTTTTTCCCGGATGTTCCCTACATGCAGCTTTCCGTTATATGTATACAGGTTTCCGGTTATCCTGCTTCTCGTAAAATCATCATCAGTTGCGACTTCTTGCTGTTCCAGGTTCTTAAATGCCTTGCCTTCGGCAAATATATTTTCAAACCCATTCGATATATCTCCGATCGGGATGCTTTTGACAAGATAAAAATTAGATATTTCCCCTATTTCTTCAAGCAATTCGCTTTCCGACTTAAACGGGAGATCCACCATCATATTATTCTTGTCCAAAACGGTCACTGTTTTTATCGTACTATCAAGATCATTGATTACAAACGGTCTTGAAACGAATATGTCCACAGACGAAGCGACATCTTTCCAGCCGGACAAGCCGGATAAATCATATTTAACGCCTATGGTCCGAGGGTTTGCGATAAGTTTATAAGTAAAACCTTCCACCGACAGGGAATCAAAATCAAATTTGGTTTTACTTACTGCCATCCTAATAAAATTTGGTTCGCCGACCAGCAGCGGGGACGAATGCATCACGTAGCTCTCATCGAACAGCCTGACGGCATACCTTACAAGGACAGGATATATAACATGTCCTGCATCATACACATCTTCTTGCAACAGTTTGTAATAACTTGCTTTAAAAGAATTGGTAATAATCTTTTCCCCGGCCTCGTTCAATGTTGCAAGGCTCCCGACATCCTGAATACGAACTGCCGGCTCCAAATTACACGATATATCATCCGAGTAGGCAGCTTCTTCTTTAATACAAGAAAAACGGATCGACGGTTCCGGAATCTGATCACCAAGATATGTATATTCCCCACCTATGAATATTGCATAATGGATACTTTCGCCCGTCGCCATGACGAGGATATTCCCGACAGATTGTATTTGCTTTACGCCAGGTATCTGCGCGAAAGCTGTATTCTTTACAACCCATTGCCCGTCCACTTTATCGCTATCGAAAAGGACAATGTCATTGGCATACGAAATCAAATGCTCATACGTGCCGTTTTTGTGCACAAATACCGGAGATTTTCCCTCTGCAAACTGACGTTCAAGTATTGGCCTCCCAACGGGTTCTATCGATCCGTTTTTAGGACGTGCATTTATCAGTTCCGAGCACATCCCGTCTTTTGACACGCCATCATCTGTATTACGGCTTATACCTCCCAGCCCAACATTGACCTTATTCATAGATTCTTACTTTTTACAAAGTAAGGCATTGCAAGTAATGTAGTAACTGTTATTTTGGAACAAATAAAAGGCTTACCCAAAAGATTGCCGTTCCTATGAAAAACCCTTTCCTTTTTGCCGTTCGTAAAATCTGTGTTCTTTTTTGTCCAGATTATCAACCCTAAACAACGCTTTACTCCCAATAGGCATATCTTCTGGAAGATGTTTTACCAACTCGGAAATTACATCGTTAACATTGTTATACCCCAAATCTTCAAACGAATATATTTTCTTCTCTTGGAAAAACACAGTGCCACGGACCATGTTTTTGAATGATATTCTAAATTGAGTTTGCTCCACATCTACATCATCTTCCAATAAATCCGGCAACTTATCATAAAACACAAAATCTATCACTTTCCGGTTTAACTCCGAAACAATCGAGTAATCTGGTTTGACATATACCTCCGTCACTTTATGAGCGCTTGCATGGTTCATGGCAAACGCCACATCATACATAGTTGCCCTTATATCATTTCTCGCAATCGTTCCCCAGCTATGCCGGAACGTGTAGACACAATATGACTCTGGAAGTTCATTGAATTGACAAATTTTCCTTAGACCGCCATTCACATTCACATTAAAAATGTCATTATCAGAATAACGTTTATGGAAATTAAAAAGATATTCATCCCCGTCTTCAGATTTGTATTTTTCAAACAAGTCTTTTAAAATATCCGGCACATCCAGTTCCATATACGCACCATCACTCCTGAACTTAGCCGTCTTCCGTCTATTATAGGAAATTTTCCCATCTTTATAATCGGATACCTTCAGATGATACAAATCTGCAGTATTTATACCTGCCAAACACATCACCATCTTGGCAACATCTTGGGCTAATTCCGGGAGTGGACATTTCATCTTTGAAGGAGGAAGAGGTAATTCAAAGAATTTTTTTATTTCTGAAGCAGGTATGGCCTTATGTTCCGGCTTATCGGATTTAGGAATAACAATCTTTGGCCAAGGATTCGTTTTTATCTGGATAAGTCCACGGTCATAATCGTTATACTTCAATATGGCAGCTTTGAATATTTGTCGTACGCAAACAGGATACATCTCTTTCGCCCTTGATGTTCCAGATAAAGATTTCATCCAATCATTTACAAACTTAGTTGTGAATCTGGAAAACATCAGTTTATTCGTCCCGGCGAATCTTTCCAAATGCTGATACGCCAACTGATAATTTTTTGCATTTCTTTCTTGACCGGATTTTGCCATTTCAAACTTATATTTTCGTGCAAAATCTGAAAAG
>ULTD01032951.1_pt1 | contig 21771 bp, 20 predicted proteins | sample 1957321 | NCBI WGS metagenome assembly ULTD01 (sample SAMEA4835726, study PRJEB28245) | human gut metagenome | biome: gut microbiome; material: fecal sample | place: Denmark | collected 2008
TGCTTTTGCTGCTGCGTTGTGCCGTGCCGAGATGGTTGAAAAGAACCCAAAGCTCGGTGCTTATTCCTACCAGGCAGCCGCAAACACCACGCTTGCTGAGTGGATTAACAACGGCATCTACATGGATGACCCCCGCGCCAATGTCGGCGAAGTTATCTGTGTTGCCTTTGACGGCAAGAACTATTTCAGCGTTGCTGGTGGCATGGGCAAGGTCGATGTTTCCAAGATTGGCATGGCCCCGTTCTGGTTCGCTCTGTGGGGTATGTTCCGCTCTAAGCTGCAGGAATTTGACGCCACCTTCAAGGCTTACTGCGAGACGCAGGAAATTGACGAGACAACTCGCCAGAAGCTGGCCTGCAAGATGGCCGGTACGGCGTTTGATGCAACGATGGGAGACGAAATCAACTGCATTGCTCCCAGCACAACTACTTGCCGTGCTCTCAAGGAAGAACAGACTCGGAGCGCCAAGTACACTCCCGATGAGGTATGGGGTGAGTTCCAGAAGCTCGATATTTCCGGTTCTTCCTCTACCAAGGTTCCTACCTTTAAGAAAACCGCAAAGTTCGTTGGCGCGTTTGCTGACAAGAACCGTGTTCTGACTGATGAAGAGAAGTCTCTGGTGCCGCAGCTTGGAGAGGATTACATCCTGCCTCAGGAAGTGGTCACCACTTGTCATCTGATTGCCAGAACTCGCGGTACGGCTCGTCCGATGACGAACGTGATGCTTCGCGGCGACCCGTCTGTTGGTAAGACTGCTGGTGCTCGCGCGATTGCTGCGGGTCTTGGCCTTCCGTATACTTTCATCACCTGTAATGCAGGTACTGAAATGTACAACCTGATTGGCGACATGATGCCTGTGGATTCCTCTGCGTCCGCCGATAGCATCAACGAGGAGCTGTTCAAGGACCTCCCGTCTGCCACCGACATCAGTATGGACCCGGCGGCCGCTTATGAGGCTATTACCGGTAGTGAGAAACCTGATGCTACCGAGGTCGAGTGCATGACTGAACTGTTCCGCAAGCAGATGAAGCTCTGCGCTGATGCTTGCAACAACGGTTTTAAGTATGTGGAAAGCCCTCTGGTTCGTGCTATCCGCAACGGATGGGTCTGCGAGCTTCAGGAGCCTTCCCTCATCACTCGCCCGGCGGTTATGCCTGGCTTAAACGGCCTGCTGGATGAAACTGGCTGTGTCGTTCTTCCGACTGGCGAAATGCTACATCGTCATCCCGATTGCATCATTATCAGTACCCTCAATATTGACCTTGAAGGTTGCCGTCCTTTGAACCAGGCGTTCATGGACCGCCACCACATCATCATGGACATGCAGTGCCCGACTGATGATGTCATCGTCAAGCGTATCAAGGGTATGACCGGCTGTGGAGACGATGTTCCGCTGAAGGAAATGGTTCAGTGCATCCATCAGATTGCAACCGTCTGCGCACGTCATGGCGCTACGGATGGCAACGTGAACTCGATGCGCTCTCTTGCAAACTGGGTTCAGGCTGGTATGCTGATTGGCGATTACGTCAAAGCTGCCGAATGGACCGTTGTAAGTGGAGCAACCTCTGACCCCGAAACGCGGACAGAATTGTCTCGCACGATTGCCAACCATAGCTTCTAATCCCAATACACAGCCCTGCCACTTAGGTGGCAGGGCTTTTTCTTTGTCTTCGAGACTTTACACAATTCTCTCGGCGGTGCTATAATTCGTACAGAAAGAGAATAGTAATTCTCAAGGAGGAAGGAAATGCACAAGAAAATCTATAAAGCAACTGCGTCTGTGTTGGCTGCATCCCTTTGCTTTGCTCTGGTAGGCTGCTCCAAAGAGGCACCATCCGAAGCCATAAGTGAGAGCGCAAGCAGTGTTGAGCCGGAGACAACCGCCGAGTCTACCGCTACACCTGAGCCGAGTAAGGAACTCACCCTCACGAAACTCGATGTGGAAGAGCCAAACAACATTGCGGTAAATGGGTATCTGGAACTTCCGACCGTGGATGGACCGTACTGGCAAATTGTCGAGGACAGACTTAATAGCAAGAATCTCGAAGTTTATCACAGAAATGGCGAAGAGGATTGGACGACGGCCATTTTTTCCGGGCACACCGTCTATGATTATGTTGCGGATGATGGCAGCCTCCAGAAGTGCATCATTTCTGGCTACGAAGTGTTTGACCTCAATAATGCTTCGGATGAAATTGAATATCCCAACGATACGACTCAGTTGCGCAAAGAGAAAACCTGCGAGCGCATATACATTTATAATAGCCAGGATGAATACGATGCCGCCGTAAAGAATCGCGAAGAAGGCCAGGCCATTCTAAACGGAGAAGAAGCAGCTCCTGAGCGTTGTGTCATTTTGAACGGCTCTATCGTTCCGAACCTGCAATACGAAGTGGGAGACGATGGCAAGATTCGCATTTCGATGCGTGACTTATCGTATGCCTATTCTTCCAAGACCATCTACATCGAAGAAAACCATATCCTCTATGTTCCGATGGTGTACCAATATACAGCCAAGTTCCCCACAAAAGATACACCGCAAAGCGTTCTGGATTATTTGAATATCAGCGAAGTGGTAAATCCCGACGAAGGCACTTTCACTTACACGAGCACCATCTCAATGGACCTTTGGAATGACACCTTTGAGCTTCCGCAAGACGATACCTACATGATGCCGATTGAGGACATCTCCCGTATTCTGGGCTGGGAGTTTTGGACCGGCGACAATGTGCTGAAAATCGTGAGCGATGAACTGGACGATACGAACCCTGACAACTTCGTGATTGACACCACTGTGCGCGAGGAAACCTGCTATGACGTGGGAACATGGGAAGAAATTGCTTGTGACTAAGTAATGATTAGAGTTTACATCTCCGTCCGAATGTGATATAATTCGTACAGATGAACTCTAATTCTTCTCTATGTGTTTTTGCTTTTCAGAATGTCCGGCGGAACGCCTAATCTGTCCAAGTAAATCAAGATAAATCAAAGAGAAGAACAAGAGATTTCATCGTCTCGAGTTCTTCTCTTTTTCTTTTTGTCGTTATTCCTGCTGCTTTTCCAAGTCTCTTCCCAGTTTGCCAGGAAGAGCTGGGCAGGGGATTGACGGCTTGGTTTCAAGCAGAAAAAGCAAAAGTTCTCCTGGTACATTTCCGAATTATTGCAAATGACCTCGCCACGCCAAATCTAAGCCTCCTCTTAGACGTTTTCCCGTTGCAGTAGTGTTCCTTATCGCCTCCCACCTTCAACGCGCTACAGCTTGTCTCCGAAGACGCTTGGGATTTTATTAGTCATACTTTGCAGTCTCGTTTATTCGTCAATTTGACCAATACGGACATTATATTGGTTCCATTGGACACGGCACGAGAGGTGATTACATATAGTTTTATTCTTAAAATATTTATTTCAAATTTTTGGCGTAATAATTATCGATAGCACGCCGAGTTTTAAATGGCATGAGAAATTTTAATATAAAATCCGCTAATTTATTTGAAATTAAAATAATAAATCGTAAAAAACCGCCGTTTATTTCCAGCAACTGGAAATTATGATGCGATTTTTTGAAATAATTTAAGAAAAGGGCGTTTAATATGAACAAAAACAGAAAAAACATACGTGACATTTCATTTATGAGTAAAAAGAACGGAAAGGTTATTATGGTGCATTCCGTTATTGCTCGTGAAGTGGCGAGATTACTTGAAAACGATGATAGAGTAGAGCATTACGATACAGATGTTCCGCTTGAAAAAGTGGCTGAAAAGATAGATACCACTGGACTCAGAGATGCCTACCTTACAATCGGATGGAAAACAGATTTTGCAATTCATTTGGCTGATGAACGTGTTGTGATTATAGAAGTTGAAACACGAGAGAATCTTCAAAAGAAAGCATCTGTCGAAAAGCTTGAAATTTCGCGTCGTTACTGGAAAGGCCAAGTAGATGACTGGAAGATTGTGATGGGGGACGAATTACTGAAATGGTAAGATTTGTATTGGATGACGATAAGGTTTATAAGGTTGTGGCAGAAAGTGAAGACGCTATATGGGTCGTTGACTATGATAATCCATGTGCGCCAAAGATAGTTAAACAAGATGGAATGAAAAATCTAAAGGAGATACCTGTACCAGATGACTACATACAAGAATCTGTCGTGTCACGAGCTATATATGATACTGCTAGGAAAAGGCTTGGGATATTAAGTGCAATACTATCTGATAATGCTTATATTACCAATGCGGCGCTGAGGCAAAGAGCCCTTGCCAAAATAGCGCAGGACGCAAGAGTCAGCCAAAAGACACTGAAAAGGTGGTATTATTCGTATCTTGCTTATGGTGAACGAGGACTATATCCGGTTTCTAAAATTAAGAAAAGCAAAACACTCCCGCAGGAGCATGAAAAGAAAATTGCCAGTGCATTAAGCAAATATTATTATTCACCCAAAAAGAGGTCATTAAAAACTACTTACGAAATGATGCTGCTCAAATATTACAGAAACGAGCAAAGGATGATTGTTCCAGACCATCCCACATACGGACAGTTTCTATATTACTATAGAAAAAATCGTGATGTTGTTCGTAAGTTGATTTCGAGAGAGGGAATTGGAGAATATCAAAAAAATGCCAGGCCTCTCCTTGGTAAAGGTGACGCTGGTATAACAACGATTGGATATTTTGAAATTGATGCGACGGTTGCTGATATTTATGTGGTTTCACGGTTTGACCGAAAGCCAATTGGTAGACCGGTGCTTTATGTTGCTATCGATATAGCATCTCGTATGATTGCAGGTATATATGTTGGATTTGAAGAGAGTGCGGAGGCTGTTTTGGCATGTCTTGCTAATGCAGCATGTGACAAGGTTGATTTTTGTAAGGAACATGGTATAAGCATTACTGCCGATATGTGGCCCAGTAAAGGTCTGCCTGGGACAATCTACACAGATAGAGGAAGTGATTTTGCGAGCTTTCGGGTTAAGGAATTGTGCAGCACATTCAATATGGAAATTACTGCGCTGCCGCCATATCGACCGGACTTGAAAGGATATGTGGAACGAGCTATTGGCTGTATACAAGAAAGGTATAAGCCGTTACTCCGGGGAAAAGGGGTGGTTGACAAGACATCTCTGGAACGTAACCAACCGGATTACGCACAGCAAGCTATTCTTGACATTGAAGAATATACGAAAGTGGTCATTGAGTGTGTGCTTTACTATAACGATTCACATGTACAGAAAAAGTATGAAAGAAGCCAGGCAATGATTGAACAAGGAGTGCCGCCTATCGCATCTGAATTGTGGAAGTTCTATGACGCACAGACTAAAGCCAATATTATCTATGCTGATGATGAACTTCTGCAAATGCTTTTTCTGCCAAGAAAGAAAGCGCGAATTACAAGATATGGGGTGGAGAATGATGGGATTTATTATTATTCAGATGAACTTAAAACAGAATTTGTTTGTGCCGGAATCAATGGAAGCAAACAAGTAGATATAGCTTTTATGCCAAATAATAATTCCTTTATTTATTTGGTGGACAATGGGATTTACCATAAGCTGCTAATTACACAAAGTTCCGAATCACTAAAAGGCATATCATATTATGAAGCTACAGAGGTTCAAAAAGCTGAAAGAATAAATGATAAAAAATGGAATAAACGAGAAACGGAGGGCGGTGTGGAGTGTCTGTCGCGTATTGAAGAAATCATAGCAACAACTGAAAAGACCGATTATCATACCAAGTTTGATACAAACCCAGATATGATGAAAAAAAGACGAATGAAGGAGAAACACCATGAATGAAATAGAAAAATATAAAGCAGTATACCAAGAAGGCAGCACACCGAGAGATAACCCATTTATACAAGCCTTGCCAAAGCAACTAACTGGTAAAGAACTGATAGCCTACTTAGGGCAGGATAAAATTCTTCCAGAACGGTGGGATGATTTGCCGCCTGTCAAACGCATGGAACTTGTAGAAAAACTCCACTTACTATACATTCCAATGGACTATAGTGTGGCTACGTATAATTTGATATACAGAGCCCTACGAACTGCCTACGAGGGGGAAAAGGTGTCTGACGTAAATCAACAAATGGAAGCAATCGGTATTGCTATTGAAAAGAAAGACTTCACTATAATGCCAGATTGTGAGCATCAGGCAGACTCATTTTCACTGCTTGGAGCACCCGGGATGGGGAAGACGGAAACAATAAACAGGGTTCTTCGCAACATTCCAAAAGTTATAATCCATGAAAGCTATTTTGGTAAAGGGCTGAACAGAATACAAATTCCATATATTAGAATTCAATGCCCGTCCAACAAATCACCAAAAGCCGCCTGCATACAAATATTGCATGAGCTGGATAGCATTTTAGGAACAGACTACACGGATGAAAAGAGGTTGCGTGGTGTGAATATGGATATGATGATATGTAGGATTGCTCAGCTTTGTATGAGATTTAATGTCGGCATTATAATTATTGATGAGATTCAAAATATATTAAGGATGAACGATAATGCGGTGGCATCAAAAGAGAGTTTCATCAGCTTCATGGTTGAGCTGAGTAACAAAACGGGGGTTGGTATTGTAAGTGTAGGGACGCCCGAAGTTGAACGCTTTTTCATACTGCGAAAGCATCTTGAAAGAAGAACCCGTGGGCCACGAATCGCCGCGTCAGTGTACGATAATACTTATCAAAACGTACTCGCAAAAATGTGGGCACAATTGCCGCTGAAAGAGCAAGTGGCACTCAATGAAGGCACAAGAGAACTGATATATAAAATAACGGGTGGCGTTTTTAGCCAAGTGGCATCCTTATTGATTTCGTCAACTGAATATGCTTTGAGTTATGGGTTGGAATCAATAGATTCTGAAATTATTAACTGCGTGGCAAAAATGGAGAGCTTCTCACCGGCAAAAAGCAAAGCACTGGAAGTGGTTGATGGTTTGAATTTCAACCCGCCGACCGAAGTAGGAGATGCACCGCGTAAGAACCGTACCACACACAGTATGAAAAAGAGAGGACGCCCCTCTATAGTACGTGATGCGCATGATTTACTTGTGATTTATGATAATTGTAAAAAGGCTGGAACTTCTGTGCCTCGAATGTTGGAATTCAAAGAAATTGCGATTTTCTTAAAGCCGAGAGATTGAGCGGATGATAGTAACATGGATAATTTAGTCAAGCTGGCACGAAGACTTCCTGAGCCTTATGAGGATGAATTATGGTACAGTGTGTTGTCAAGGTATCATAGAATGTCTGGTAATCTTACTGAAAATGAGACGTTTCGAGAAATCATGCCAGGTATGTTAAAAGGTAGGGATGGCAGTATTCCGATTTTGACAATAAACAATTATAGTATATGGGCAATGAAAGGTGATGAGAGAGCGCTCTGGGATATATATTCAAGACACACCCTTGAACCATATTGGTTCAGATTTTCAAAGCAGAATTCCAAAATAAATGCCTATGTGAAGAGCATCACAAGGTATCGAAATAAAAAGATAGATAACCCACTTACTACATTTCATTTGGATAAAATGAGATATTGCCCATTATGCGCTGAAGAAGAGCGAAAACTATACGGAGAGACATTTTGGCACAGACTGCCACAAATACCATTGCTTGTTATCTGCCCAAAGCATAAATGCAGATTGGTGGAATCAAATATAAAAAATATAAGAACCACAAGGCTGTTCATAACTTCAAATATTGAAAATTGTCCACCGGTTGAGCCAATATACTTACATACAGAGATGGATGAACGCATAGCTAAATCAGTGTGCATTGCACTGAATGCGCCCTATTTTTTGGAAGCCGATATTTCAACTGATTGGCTGCGAAATGAAATATTGTCTTATGAAAACAGCACTACAAAATACTTATGGCGGACAAAAGTGAAGAAAGTCTGCCATAAAATGGAAATAAGATATGGAAGCAAGTGTGACGCTTTTGAATTTGCAAATGCAATTTATTCAATTTTGAACGGAAGAAAATATAATGTTCCGACAGAATCCTATATTTTGCTTGCAGATTTTTTTGGTAATGACCTTAACGAAATCTTAAACGAAGCTTAAATGTGTACAAACTTTTACATATCGCAATCATGGTTGTAAAAAAGTGCGAATTCGTGGTATAATTTGTGGTGAAAGAAAAAGAAATACACTATATATGGTATATCACGGTGCAACTTACACAAAAATGGCTGGATGAAGCACTTGCTCGAAATCCTGACTTGAGCATTCAAGTTCAAGGCGGAAAAAGCAAGGAAACTAAGCAAAAAGAGAATAAGGCAAAGTACGGGAATCATAAGGTCTATGAATACGATGATGGCTATGTGTCAGGAGAGAAAGGCATCTCAGGACATGGCAACATCAAAGCAATATACGACTCGACCAAAGAGTATTGCCGCTGGCTTGACCTTCAGCTGATGGAAAAAGCGGGAGCTATCACAAAACTCGAACGGCAAAAGGACCTCGTGATTCAGGATGGATTTGTCTATGAAGGCAAGCGCATCCAGAAAATCGTGTATAAGGCAGACTTTTCTTACATAAACGCTGACGGCGTAAACGTCATCGAAGATGTAAAGGGCTTTGATAAGAAGTCAGGCCATTACATGCAAACCGAAGCCTTTCGACTCAAATGGAAGCTTCTGAAAGCCAAGCACCCAGATTACCATTTTGTGCTGTACTAAGAGGGTAAGCAAACAGCCATGATTCAGAACAACACACAACAGAATACAGCACAATACATGCCGAAACAGTTCAGCGGTAAAATTTCCGCTATTATGTTCAATGAGCCGGAATCTGGATATGCTATCTTCAAAATCCGCCGGGATGAAGATGGAAAATCAATCATTGCCAAGGGAACCGTTCCGAACCCCATAGTTGGTGCCAAAATCACCTATGAGGGTAAATGGGAGCGAGACCCGAAACGAGATACGCCCTATATCAGCATTACTAAAGCACATGTGGATTATGCAGGTGGCGGCTACGAGTCCATTATCGGCTTGCTTTCCAGTGATTATATTCCTGGACTTGGTCAGAAAGTGGCCGAACGCATTGTGTTACGCTTCGGAGAAGAAACCCTGAATGTCATTGAAAATGACCCGGAGCGGCTGCAGGAAGTCAAGGGCATCGGAGCAAAGAGTGCCGACAAAATCCATAATGCCTACTTACGCATTGCCAAAGACCAAGAAGTCATCTCAATGCTGATTCCGTTCATCTCTATCCAGAAAATTACTGCCATCCTCAAAAAGTTTGGTAGCGGCAAGAGAGCGATGGAAGAGATTCAGGACAACCCTTACGTCTTATATCAGAAACTTTCTGGGATTGGTTTTGCTACCGCCGACCGAATTGCACTTGGAGCTTGCAGCCTACAGCGCCAGGACATCCGTCGTGTTACGGCAATAGTTCTCTACACGCTCGAATACGAAGCACAGATGGATGGACATTCTTTCATCTGGCTGCCTAACTTGCTTGGATGCGTTGCTAAAACCATGAGAACAGTGCTTCACGAAACAGCTTTCCCGGATGATGTTCTCAGAACAGGTGTAAAGGAAGCCGGAAAGCAGCACCTTCTGGCGGTAGATAAATGCAAACCGATTAAAGGCAATGAACCAATGTATTGCGTATACCTGAAAAAGAATTGGTTCAACGAGTGCGACATTGCCTATCTTTGTATGTCTATCCATACTTCATGGAATGCGGCCTGTGGCATTGTATCCGCCGGGCATATCGAAAAAGCTATCAATATTATCCAAACGACAGACGGAATTGAGCTGGATGAAACACAGAAGAATGCCGTTCGAACCGTCTTCGCAGATGACAATGCCAATGTAACCGTTATCACAGGCGGGCCTGGCAGCGGTAAGACCACAATCATCAAGACCATCATCAAAACTTGGGAGATTGCAAGAGGACGCTCCTATTACGATGAAGACATTCTGCTGTGTGCTCCTACAGGACGTGCATCAGCTCGAATGCGCGAGGCAACGGAACATAGCGCATCCACAATACAATCTGCCTATTACTCCATGTCAGATTGCGGATGCGAAGCGAAAATCATTGTAGTTGACGAGTTCTCGATGTGCAACCTTGAAACGGCGCACATGGTCTTCAAGCTGGCATCAGATGGCTGCAAGCTCGTCATTGTAGGCGACCCAGACCAGCTCCCGGCTATTGGGGCAGGCAATGTTCTCCGCGATTTGATTGAGAGCAACCAGGTCAATGTCTGTAAACTGTCTTCGTGCCATCGCAATGTCGGTTCCATCGTTACGAACGCCTTACATATCAACAGCGGCGAGACCACGGAGACCTTTGAGATTGATGGGCGCTTTCTTCTTGTTAAGTCAACTGGGCAGGAACTCCGAACGACGGCTCTTAATAGTTACTTTGCCTTTGTAGAGAAGTGGGGCGAAAAAGCCACTGAGAAGGGAGCAAGCAGCCGCGATGTCTTCGAAGAGGGTGTCAAACAGGTTTGCTTGCTGACTCCTATCAAGAAGCAGGGAAGTGGTAATGTTTCTGCCACAGACCTGAACCTTCTGATTCGTGATGAACTCAACCCGGCAACTTTCGAAAATAGCGGCTTTATCGAGAATTTCAGACGTAAGGCAAAGCCGGAAAAGGGATTTGAATTTCGGATTGGCGACCGTGTGATGCTGTGTAAGAATCACAAGAACAGCTTTGTAAACGGTGATATGGGCTTCATTACTCAATACGAGGAAAAAGCATTGGACCCGGATTCCGGCAACACCATTCACGATGCCTATACCATTCGCTTCGATAACCCGTGCGATGTGGAAGGCAATATCTACACTATGGTAGTAAGTCGCAAGACGCTTCAGGCCGAGTTCTCCCTCGCATACGCCATGACGGTGCATAAATCCCAAGGCTCCGAATTCAAGGCAGTGGTAATTGCCTTCGAAAAAGGCTGGAAGAAGTTCCTACAACGCAATCTGCTGTATACAGCCGTTACGAGGGCCAAGGTTGAGTGCCGTATCATTGGAGATATGGACGCTGTTGATTCTGCGATTCAGACAAATGACATTGAGTTCCGTAACACGATGCTGGCCGACCGACTCAAACATTTTGATTTCGATAAATACTACACCATCCATACGAGTAAGTATGATGATGGTTTCAATTTAGACAGTGAGGGGGATTGTTGATGGCAGATACTATGTCGCTGGTTGATATTGGCATCACGCCGCGTAAGGCTGCTCAGTTCGCTGCCAAGGGTATCGAAACTGTACAGGACCTGCTGATGTTCTATCCCACCAAGTATCTTGATTTTCGCAATCCTGTAAATCTCGCGGACTGCAAGCAGTATGCAGGCAAACACGTAGCTGTCAAAGGCCAGGTTGTTGGTAGTCGCATCATCAATGGTAAGCACTTTATGCTTCGCCTTTCCGACGGGAATCACTTCTGCTCCGTATTCTGGTTCAACCAGCCATTCAGAGCTAAGCAGTTTTGTATGGGGCAAATGCTTGCTGTTGGCGGTATTGCTACATGGAGCGATGAATATAAGAGCCTGACGATTTCCGCTCCAGACTTTGCCACAGATGACATTCAGGCCGCGTTTTCTATCAAACCTGTATATCGAAAAATCAAAGGAATGTCAGATGACTACCTGAAAGACGCTATCAATTTGGCGCTTCCGTATACACGAAAAGTAGTTTGCGACCCGCTGAATGACCAGCAACGGAATGCACTAAAGGTTCCGGATTTGGCACGCTCCATTCGGATGGCCCATGCCCCGGCGGATGAAACGGACATCATGCTTGCCAAAAGACGCCAGGCGGTTGATGTCCTATATCCGTTTTGCTATGGCTTGGAAGTTAAAAAGGCAGAAGCCTCGAAAACGTCTCCTTTCCAAATCAAGAGTACAGCCGACATAATGCAGAAAGCGCAGTCTGTGCTGCCTTTTGCGCTGACCGAAGACCAAGAAAAAGCCGTTCGCCATATTCTGGAAGAAATGCAGCTCGGCAATCGTGTTGATGCTCTGGTCCAGGGTGATGTCGGATGTGGTAAAACCGTTGTAGCTCAGATAGCAGCTCTCGGTATGGCGCTGAATGGATGCCAGTGTGCTGTAATGTGCCCGACGCTTGTCCTTGCCGGACAGCATTATGAGGACTTTACGAAATTCCTGGCCCAGTTTGGTCTGACCGTTGTGTTCCTTCATGGTGGTATGAAGGTTAGGGAAGAAAAGAAGGCACTTGCACAGATTCAGTCTGGAGAAGCGAATGTCATCGTTGGCACACACTCCATCTTTGCCGATAAGGTCAAGTATCAGAAGCTGGGCCTTGTTATCGTTGACGAAGAACATCGTTTTGGAGTTGAGCAGCGTGAAGGCTTAAAGCAAAAAGCCAAAGAGGGTGTTCATAGTATTAGTATGAGCGCTACACCAATTCCACGCACTCTGGCAACGACTCTCTATGGCGAAGGTACTGAAATCATCAATATCCATACAATGCCCGCCGGGCGCAAACCAGTCAAAACAATTGTCTGGTCCAACGAAAATACCTGCATGGAATCTGTATATCGCCAAATCAAACAGGGCCACCAGTGCTATATCATCTGCCCGCTGATTGAGGACTCGGATTCTGAAACGCTTGCCGGTGTTGAGTCGGTAGAGACCACAGCCGAAAATCTCAAGGCTTGGTTCGCAAAATATCCGGGAGTTAGAATTGAAGTCATCTCCGGTGACATGAAAGCCAAGGACGTTCAGGCTGGCATTGATGCCTTTGCTGCTGGTAAGGCAGACATTCTGATTTCTACAACTATCGTGGAAGTGGGAGTCAATGTACCGAATAGCACGGTCATTGTCATCAAAAACGCAGAACGGTTCGGACTTGCCCAGCTTCATCAGCTCAGGGGCCGTGTCGGTCGCAGCAGCTTCCAAAGCTATTGTGTTCTGCTCTCTCAAGATAAATCCAACGAGCGCTTACAGACAATGGCATCTACTACGGACGGCTTCAAGATTGCCGAAAAGGACTTAGAGCTTCGTGGCACAGGTCAGATTCTCGGCGTGAAACAGAGTGGCAAGGACATCTACATGGAAACGATGCTCAAATATCCAAAGCTTTACAAAGAAATCCGCGCCCAGGCTGCAAAAGATGTCTTGCTTCAGGAGAGTGCTTGACCATGCTTGCGAACCGCAGATAATAGTAAATGTACCATGAATTTGCATTGCGAAAGCGGTGCAAATTTTTTGGGTAAAAATCATGGTTGCAAAAGTTGCAACTAACTAAAATACTGGAGGTTCTATATGTCACTTTTTGGGACAAAGAAGCCTTCCTCTGAGCCGGTAGTTCCTGAAGCAGTTGCCGAACATAAACAGTCGATTGGCAATCAGGTGATGGAAGCTCTGGGGGTTGGCGAAGGAGCAAACGAATACAACAAAGACGAGGAGACAGAGGTTATGATGCCTGCCAAAAATCAGAGTCAGCTGGCGGCTGAGGAAATGGTCAAACAGCACGAGAACATCTGCGTTATCTCTAAGGATGCTATCATCCGTGGTGGCATTGAGGCAAAGGATGCGCTGGTAGTTGCCGGGCGTGTTATCGGCCCTGTATCTACGTCAACGCTCACCTGCGTCGGCGATTCCTGTTACATCGAAGGTCCTGTTGTATGTGATGAGCTTCAGATGCACGGCGGCAAAATCAAAGGCAATGTTGATGTTATCCGTAAAGCCGACATCAATGGCGAAATTCAGGGTAACATTACATGCCCCTCTAAGATGGAACTCTCGTTTGGTGAGCACGCTATCGTGAACGGCGACTACATCCAGTGTAGTTTGCTGCGGGTTGAATCTGGCGCTCAGATTGCCGCGAAAATCGAAATGGAGAAAAAGGACCGGCCTGCAAAGCATGACGTTCTGGCGATTTCCCAGAAGAAAGATGCCCAGGATGAAGCTAAAAAGCCCGCCGGGGCAGAAAAGGGAACATCGGAGCATAAAGGCTGATAACATATACGAGGGTAATAACATTGAACAAATTGAAATCTATCTGGAAAATCGAAGAGCTCGGTCAGAAGATTCTGGTAACGCTCTTTCTTCTCCTGGCATTTCGTCTTGGCTGTTGCCTGCCTGTCCCGTTCGTGTCGAATACGGCCCTGGATGCCATGTTTGCGAATGACAGCATCTTCGGCTATATGAATATGCTGTCCGGCGGTGCCTTGTCACGCTGCGCGTTCTTTGCGCTTGGAGTCAGCCCTTATATCAATTCATCCATCATTACGCAGCTTCTTTGCGTTGTATTTCCGAGTTGGGAAGCCTTGCAGAAGGAGACCACAGGCAAAGATAAGCTCGACGAGTACACAAAACGTATTGCTTTGGCTATGGCTGTTGTGATGAGTGTTGGCTACTACTTTGTACTGCGTAACTATGGCGCATTGAAGTACGTCGAAGGGAAAAGCGGTGTCTTTGCCGCAGTGGTTATCATTGCCACCTTCCTTGCAGGTTCACAGCTTTCTGTTTGGCTTGGTGGCCGTATTGATGAATATGGTATTGGCAATGGTGTTTCACTGCTGATTTTTGCCGGTATCGTCTCTCGTTGGAGTGACATCAACACGATTGCCACCAATGTTGTGGGCCACGTTCGTGCTGGCGATTGGCTCTATTCTCTTGTTGGTATTGCAGTAGCTGTAGCAATGTTGGCTGCTGTTTGGTTTGTCACTTACAGTGATGGTGCCGAACGCAGAATCTCCATCCAGTATGCGGCAAGAACTTATCGTGTTCGTCCGCAGGCATCGTACATCCCCATTAAGCTCTTAATGAGCGGCGTCATGCCCATCATCTTCGCCGGTGTCATTATGAGCTTGCCCGCTACAATCGCTATGTTTGTGGATGCCACAAAGCATCCGACACTGCATTCTGTGTTGTCTGTATTTTCTTCTGGCAACTGGCTCTACTATCTTCTGTATGTGCTGCTCATTGCGGGTTTCAACTTCTTCTACATCGAGATTCAGTTTGATGCTATTTCGATGGCAGGCAACCTTCGTAAGCAGGGCGGTGCAATTCCAGGCGTAAGACCCGGTGCGCCCACCACAGAGATGCTGAACAAGACCCTGCATCGTATGGCGCTGACCGGTTCTTTCTACCTGGCAATCATTGCCTTAACCCCTATGGTATTTAGCCTTATCAGCGGTGTTCAGATTTCGTTCGGTGGCACCAGCTTGATGATTATGACTGGCGTTGCGCTGGAAGTAGTGCGCAGTATTGAGGGCTATATGACTGTTCGCCACCATAAAGGATTCTTGGAGTAAGAGAGGAGAGAAACACAATGAGCATTATCGAATTCATTGCGGGAATCTTGATTCTCGCAACAAGCATTCTGGTCAGCGGCGCTTGCTATTTCGTCAAGAACGACAAGGGCGGTGTCAATGCCGCTCTCGGCGGTGCCAGTGACTATATGTCTACCCGCCGCAATGACAACAACCTCAAGCTGAACAAGTTTGTAGCCGCTGGTGCTATTGCTATGACGGTTTTGATTCTCGCTGTGACAATTTACAGCGCACATTTTTAAGGAGGTACGACAATGAATAAAATCAAAATTCGTGAAGTGCCTTCTAAGGTGCTCAATCTTCTACATCCGTCAAGTGTCACTTGGTTGAGCGCTGGAGAAACCACCAAACGTACAGGCGTGATTCTGGCGGTTGTGGCAGTTTCATCGGCCTTTATGGTTGTGGCAGATTCCGCTTTCGGCGCTCTTCTGAAACTTGTTGTTTGAGGGGGTTCTTTATGAAGAAGAAAGTTATGGTTATCATGGCGAGTGCGGTGGCTGCACTCATGCTGATGGCTGGCTGCGCTGGAGCAACTGCCTCCAGTTCAGAGGTTACGTATTCCAGCGCAATGGAACTCGTCACTCTCTCTGATGACGAAATGCTGACATCTGTTCAGAATGTGGCGAAGGCGTTACAGGAAAACATCAACAAAACCGATGATACGGCAAAGGTCAGCGTTGAGGTGGACCAGAACGGAAAGTGTATCCTGTATGCGTCCGGCAGAGACGAGAAGGGCAATGCCACGGCTCGCCAGGAACTTTGCAAAGCAGATTCCGTCAAGGCAATGTTCGAAATTTTCTACAACAATAACTGGCTTGACAGCAGTGGCAATGTCAAGGCGGTAGGGTAATGCCACAGGGAGAATAAAACATGAAACGATTGGTAGCAGGTATGCTGGCAGGTGTTTTGGCTGTCGGCATGATGTTGTCGGGATGCAGCAAACAGCTCACGCCCGAAGAACAGGCAGCATCTGATGCTGCGGTCCTTGCACAGCAGTTGCAGGATGAAGAAGATAAGACGGGGCTCAAACGTCTTATCAGCAATAACCTTACCGAATATGAGCAACCGTTCTATGACTTCGTTACGGGTCTGCAGAATGGCGATGCCGTTGGCACGGCCAAAGCACTGGGAGTTCCTAATACTTTCGGAGACAAGATTCAGAACTGGATTGTGGTCAACAACTACGAAACCTTCCAGAAAGCAGAATTGAAACATATCTGCTTCAACTCTGCAAAAGATGGTTCTACCGCAGTCATCAATGTCTATATGGGTACGCCCAGCGAGGTTACGGCTGATACAACTCCTGATTACGTGATGAACGTAGACTATGTGGATGGGGCCTGGGCACTGACCCCTCCCACCGGCGTTGTCAAGGACTACACGTTCTCTACACCTACGAACAAGGTGTCTTTTGAGGGAACGGACCTGTCACAGTATGCGGCAAAGAGCGCCAGTACGGGAGAATGGTCTATTACGCTGCCCCGCGCCTTGGATTTCGAGAATGATTCGACTTACGTTATCACAAATGACATGGGTGACTATAACGGACATGTTTATGATGTAACCTCTGACGGCACGGTGAGCCACATGCTTTTGGCGGACCTTGATACGGATACCAAAGAAACATATCAGGCAAAACTCGAAGCTGTACTGAAAGAAGCCTACCGCCTGCTTTCTATTGGGGCAAGTGAGAATGACTTCTCCAATGTACTGCTGGATTCTGCTGAAATCGCCAAGTGTGTTCCCACAGCTCTCGAAAATGAGGATGACGTAACTACGGCCGCTGAGAACGCCCGCAAAAAGGCAATTGGTGCTTCTGTCACAAACGTGACCGTCACGGCCGATGATACGCTGGAAGGCTATCCTGATGCCTATACCTACCGCCTGAGCGGTAATGATGGCGTTATCATGGATGTGAAGCTCAAGGTAACGACTACGAATGGCGATGCCCGCATGAAAGCAGCTATTACGCTGCGCCTTATCAATGGTGCTTGGAAAGTCGTTTCTATCGACTCTGCAAAGGACATCTTTACAGAACTGTCTGTTTTGGACCCTGAATGGTGATTTGATGGCAAAATATAAGATTCGACAGGATAGAAGGAATAGGAAACCTTTGCCGATGTGCCGGTTGACCTTTAAGGAGTGGGGACTCTATTGGGATAGACTGAACGCGGCAGTCGAGTCACAGGACAGCGAACGAATCTACGCCGCCAAAATTGCGGTCAAGAATGATATTCGCCGTATCTACATCGAACGCTATGACAGGGATGGAGAGTGTGTTATCTGCGGAGAAAAGGCTGGTTATTTCGGGCTTTGCAAAAAATGCTGGCGCTCACTGATGAATAACGCAGCACTTCGTTCTGACGGATACACAAAGGAAGCTATGTCAGGCACCAGCGGCCATAAATGTGTGGTCTGTGGTTCTGATAAAATCCTCTGCCGCAAGGTATGCGGAAAGTGCTACAGCCTGATGCGCTCACATGGCTTTACCAGTACGGAACAACTGATTCAGTACAAGCAAGAAAAGGCAAAATGAGATTGACCAGAGGAGGTATACGATGATTGCTGACGATTTGGGCCCTGCCTTTACATCAAGTTTTGCTAACCATAGATTCAGTGAGTATGGAAAGCGTCTTACTGCTACGGCTATTAAGAAGATGTGCTATGAGGACGCTCGTCTCGTTCGGTATTTCGTTAATCGCGAATCGTATCGCCAATGGTTTCGCGAAGTTAGGCGCTTTTGCGAAGGGAATATGGACCTTTGCGAAATTTTGCTTGGCATTACGGGTTGCTACATGGATTACATCAGTGGAAAGACAGGCAAAACCTACGCTTCTGAACTGATGAAAGAACAAACTGAACAGCTTCAAAATGCTATGGCAGCACCTAAGAGCATGCAGAGCGTATATATCCCGTTCAAAGCAGATTCCTCAAAGAAATCCGCATTTGACATTTCCTCTTTGATTTTTGATGCCGATGAAGTAAAGAAGCTGGAAGCAAAAGCAGCAACTCCTCGTCCGGCTGCCTAAAATGCTGTTGTTGTCATTTTGTGCGAACTGAATAGAATGGGTAATGAACGATAGGTAACAGGCTCACGCAGCCACCTTAAACAATTCATAACCCGCATGGCGGACTCTCTAAATTGAGGGTCTGCCTTTTTTGTTTGAAAGGAGCGGACAAAAAATGGTATTCACAGCACAGCAACAGTATTATCTCAAACGCCTGGCAGCCCTTCATGGATATGCTAATCAGCGCAAAGCTGTTTACCTTCACCAGGAACGCGAAAAGGCATGGACAGCCAACGACTTGGCTGACGTATCTTTCGATGCCGGACCACTTGGTGTCTTGATGTACAAAGGCAAGCAGTACGACAACCTTGAAGGCATAGTTGCGGATGTGCTTGGTATCCATGAAGATGCCAGCGCCATGCTGCAAATCAATAACTGCCGGATTGCCTGTGGTCGGCCCGCCTTTATGACGATGGACCATGCTGAGACCCTTGATTTCATCCCTGGCGACCCGATGAAGCGTAAAATCCTGACCTGTAAAGACTATCTGGATGTGTACGGCATCAGCTTCGACGATGTGTGTGTCATGCAGCGCAAGCGCGTATGGACCACAAAAGACATTTCTTTGGAAGCAGAACCTACCGACAGTTGGATTTCTGGCAAAGAGACCAGAACGGTTGTCGTACCTGTAGACGATGGCAGCGAGATGGATGCGTATTATCGCATTCTCGTGTCGCTTGGCGAAGGACTTCTCAAGGAAGACCATAGGAAAATCAAGTGGGGCGAAGCAAGAGTGGCACCAGATGTCAGGACTCTTTTCCATATCTGGGAAGACCGCCCAGGCCTTGATATGACTGTCGGCTTTACCGAGTTCAATGTGCCGGAAGAGGTTGCTGGTAAAGGCAAGTCCGGTGACTATATGATGTCTGTCAGAGCAGTCGGAAGCAAGGACAGCAACGGTGTGATGCAGTATCAGGCCTCTGTATCTGTCTTCCTCGAATGCGTGAAAGTTGGCGTGTTTGACTATCCGTTTGAAAACGACGGCCTTATTTCTCTCACTACGGCTCCGAATGCTTCTGAAAATTGGGCAAAGCTCTTTGACTATGTTCGATTTGCAAAACCCATGAGTGAAAGCACTACCGCCCAGCAAGGCGCATAATTGCTTGACGCGATATGCGAACCGGGTACAATGTGAATTGTACGATAGATACCATTTACAACTCATATTTGGGTCTTGACTACATTTCACAATTTCGCTTTAAGGCGGACTTCCCAATCGGGAGGCCCGCCTTTTTGCATTAAAAAGAAAGGAAAGAATTGTTATGACACCAAAAGAAAAATTCGTAGAGATGGCTAAAGGCATTACCAGACCTGGCATTGATGAGATGATGGCCTGGCTTGAGGAGACCGACTTCTATGATGCACCTGCATCTACGAAGTTTCATGGTTCTGTGCCCGGCGGTCTGTGCGCCCATTCCATCACAGTTGCCAAGCGTCTTCTGGAACTGGCCGATTCGATGCTTCCTGATTGCTATTCTCGTGATACGCTGTTGACGGTGGCATTGTTCCATGACGTGTGCAAGATTTCCACGTACAAGGTCTATACGCGCAACGCGAAGAATGAGGCCACCGGCAGCTGGGAAAAGGTTCCGTTTTACAAATTCGAGCCCGAACACAACATCGGCGGCGACAACCACGGTTCGCTGTCTTGCTTCCTTATCGGAGACCACGGTATTCGGTTGACGGAAGAAGAGTACGCTGCGGTCAACAACCACATGGGCGTAACCGCTGCTGCAAACGTGAACACGGTATGGGACTGCTACGAAAAGCACCCTCTGTCCTGGCTTCTGCATGCGGCAGACGAGGCTGCTACGGCTCTCGACAAGGTCTAACGGCAAGGAATCACATGCTGCTCTCGGAGACGAGGGCAGCAATTATTTTTAACGTGAAGGAGTAGTAAACAATGGCAAAAAATGTGGCCTACTTTGAAGACACATCGGGAAGCTCCAATAAGTTCTACTTGATGGTCGAAGATACTGGCAACGCAACATTCACAGCAACATGGGGAGCTATTGGCACGGTTGGGTCCTCAAAAGTCTATCCGATGTCTAAATGGAACAGTGTGTTTAACACTCGTATTCGACACGGGTATGTAAATATGACACAAGCCTACCTTGCCGGTCAGACGAAGACGAAACCGTCTCAACCCAAAAACAATGGCAAAAAGTACAATATAACAGGTATTCGCCAAACTATTACGGTCAATGGTCTGCCCGTCAATGTCTATCGCATCGAATCCACCTGCGACTTTGAAACTGTTGAGGGCGCAGAAGTTCTGGCAGGCGATATGGGCGGCTGGGTCGAAAACGCATATAACCTCTCTCAGGAGGGGAAAGCGTGGGTCGATAACAGCGCCGTTGTGTTTGGCGCTGGCCGTGTTGAAGGCGACGGATTGGTTGCTGATGATGCCGTTTGTGAAGGAATTGTCTCTGGCAATGCGGTCGTTCGCGGTCATGCCAAAATCGAAAGAGCGGCTCAGTGTATGGATAATTGCCTTGTCTGCGACGATGCGGTTATTGAGGAACGAGCTGCGGTTTGTGATTTTGTGACGGTAGCCGAAAAGGGCGTCGTTATCGCAGAAACAGTTGCCAAAGGTGACCGCTACATCAGTAAGAGAACCCATTCGTAATCAAAAATCACAATGCAAATGGAGGTTTGCTATATGAAAAAGAACAAGAAACAGGTCGTTGTCGTGAATGTCAGCGAGGTCAAAACTCGTTCTGGCTGGAATGGCATCAAGCCCTACACCCGCGTTCAGACCCCGAAAACTGTATACAGCCGTAAGGGCCGCCGGAAGGAGGTGCTCGCATGAGCGTCTCTGATAAAAAGTATTGGAGTCAGCGCGTACAGGAACTGGCTAACTCTGTGAAACCAGTATCCGACACAGATTTCTTCTCCTCTGATGCGTACCGTGAATTCACGGAAAACGCAGCTAAGGATATGATTTCTGGTGTCTGCGGGTATCTGCGCTCTATCGGATATAAGATTTCTGAAAAGGAAGAATCCGAGCGCGTTGATGAATTGACCGTTGTCATGCTGGCCGATGCAAATATGACTGCCTGCACTACGGGCGACACCGTTCTCATTGGCGTTGATGGCGACTTGGTCAACTATTTTGACTCTCGCGAGCTTCGCCACTATGCAATCCAGGGACTGCGTGTGCATGAAATGGGCCATGTCCTGTTTACCAATTTTCAGAACATGAAAATGTGGCATGACAAGTTGTCCAAAGGAATTTGGTGGCCCGAAAAACCGCAACGTGTCTCGACTCCTGAAGGCACTGAGCTGACGGACATCATGCAGAAGCCCGAATATGTTTCGTCTTTCGTGAGCATTGCTAAGAACATTGAGAATTCTATCGAAGACGGCTTCATTGAGCGTGAGATTCGTTCCATGTACGGCGGCCTGGCTTCTACCGAGCTGGC
>ULTD01054005.1_pt1 | contig 20525 bp, 34 predicted proteins | sample 1957321 | NCBI WGS metagenome assembly ULTD01 (sample SAMEA4835726, study PRJEB28245) | human gut metagenome | biome: gut microbiome; material: fecal sample | place: Denmark | collected 2008
AAATCATGTATTAACCCTTGAAATGGAATTCCCACTTTACAGCAATAGTAGAACACCCAATGTTTATGCGTACAGACTTTCTTAAAATGTCTGAAAGTATTAATGATATAATTCTTACACTTCATTATTCTCTCCAATCACTTCGATCTGACAACTTTTCATAGTTGCTAATGCAGCCTTGTGAGTATCAGGTGTGACACCTGCGCAACAGCTTGCATCTACTGTAATATCAATCTCAGGATAATTTGCTCTGATAATAAGTGCATTTGAAACCACACAGATTTCGGTACATAATCCGCAGATTTCAACACTTTTAAAGTTAAAATCATCCCAATGTGTCCAACCGAATGTAAGCTTATCAATCAGAATATCGTTCTCAATATCAAAATCTAGCTTATCTGAAATCTGCCAGCCAATAGTGTTCTTTACACAGTGAGTAACAGGAAGATGCTTACCCTCATATGTTTCTAAGTAATTCTCAGGATGTGTATCTCTTGTAAAGATTACCTGTTTTGCCAGCATCCTTATACTCCTTAATTTTCTTTGCTACATTTGATACAATCGCTTGTGCTTCCTTTGTGCCAAGTGTTCCATCAATAAAATCATTTTGCATATCTACTACAATTAATGTTTCTCTCATTTTGTTACCTCTCGATCAAATAATTTACCTTTTCTTTTAGTTCTTTATTCTCTTTTTCAAGTGCAACTATTCTATTTCTCAACTCATCTTCTTTTGAAAATTTCTTAATTCCAATCTGTTTATAATCAGATGTAACAGTTTTAACAGAATAATTGCTTATATAATCTGTTGTTCCATCAAGATATGTAATTGTTGGTTCAAAGAATCCACGCTTTTTGCACTCATCACAATGGCAAATAGATGAAATATATCCAATTTTTCCGTCTTTATTTTCTACAAAATCACCTTTATGAAATTGAATATCTGTTGTGTTATTCTCTTCTGAAGCAATTGGATCTTGGAATATCAATTTCATATATTCGTTATCTATAATTTCACTTTTAATATATACATATCCTAAACTTTCATATTTTTTTGCTGTCTTTTTTGCTTCACCTATTTTTACACCAACTACCATTTACTTATTCTCCTATCGTCTTAACAACCTATCTTTCTTCAATAAAACCATCAGGAATTATATCTTTATTTACAGTTACATATGGAAGTTCACTTCTGTCAAAAAAGTTACAAGTTAAATATAAGTTAGCAATATATTTTTCTTCTCCAAGGATTATTTCAGCGTTATCCACTATATATTGTCCACAATATTTAATTCTCTGAATAAGTTTATTACGGATAGACTGTTTTTCATCTTTTACATTTCTGGTTATTTCTTCCATAATCTCTCCTTTACTCATACATTCCATCCGCAATTGTCACAGGGCATCCGTAAAATCCCCACGTCTCAACAAATTTTCCAGTGTCAATATCAAATTTTGCTGTAGCTGCTGCATGTGGAAAACCACCATCGTATCCTCTTACATAGATATAGTTGTCAATTTTCTTTGCGCCAATCATATCTAATTGATTCTTATAACACCATTCACCTGCTAATTTATGTGCCAAGTCATATACTTCTTTATTCATACCGCACCTCTTTTCTTGTTTTTATATGTATTTATTCTCTAAAAACTCAGAAGAAATTCCGCTTTCCTGCGAACTTGATATTATGTTATTCTCTACTTAATCTTCTTCTCAACCACAACAATCGTGTCATTGTGCCAACCACCATGAGGAACAAGTAAAATTTCCTGAATTTCAAAGCCATACTTCTTACCAATACCACCACTATTCCAACTACAAGTAATCACAATGCCATCTTTCTTTATAATTCTTCCTATCTGTTCTTTTTGTTTAGACCAGTAGGAAGCTTGTGTTGTCTGCATGTTTACTGTCTGTCCAAGATTTTTATAGCATTCACTTACCTGTCGTGGTGAGTTTCCACACCAAAATACTCTTCCTTTTCTTTTTACCAATAATGTTGAATTAGGTACTGTTACACAATAGACATAATCATCATACTTAATTTCTTTATTACATCTTTTTTTATCAACCCTAAAATCTTTCGCACCTAATACATGAATAGCAAAAACAATATCATAATTTTCTTTTGTTTTCTCTTTTATGGAAATTGCATGACCACATTTGATTGCTATTTCACAAAAATCATTCATCAATGGTATGGATGATGTGAAATATGTATTTGTTGAATAATGGTATATTTTATTTGCTGTCTTATTTAGTTTAGGATACGTTTTTCTCGTTCCATCTCCTATCATTAAATATTCAATTAAAATAGATAATTGTCTTTTCGATAATTGTTTTATTTTATTTGGTATAAATTTATCTTTTGTTTTTCCAAATTGTTTTAAATAACACCATAATTGCTTATCATCTATTCTAAAATCATTTTTTGAAACAGAGTATTTATATCCAAGCTCATCTAAAACTTCTTTTATTTTCTTTCTTCCATATTCTTTTGTTTGAGCAATACTTATTGTGTATCTATAATGTCTATCTCCATCTTTCTTAAAATTCTCTTTATAGTTTCCTTCCGACAAATATAAGCCTAAGAATTTCAACCAAGTATCCATAGGAATATATTTTTCTGGTTTAAATTTTTCCCCATAACGATTTGGTTTTTCTAATTCAATTCTCGGTAATATAAAAAACTTTTCCTCATATCCATCCCAATCACATGCCTTTTTAAACCACTGTCTATTTGAATTTTTGAATAAATCCTTTGCATAAACCCATTTATATTTTCCATAAAAAGAATTTTTTACATAACATCTATGATTTGGTGTTACCAGCATATTGATACTTTGACTATTAATCGAAATCATATTACCTTTATATTTCTTTTTAATAACTTCTAATGGTTTATGATATTCAAGTTTGTTAGTATTAATATTTAATGTTGCAATAAAATCATTCTTATTAATATTTTTAATATTTTTCCACCCATCACTTGTAAAAATATCTGTTTCTCCGTCATAACAGTATGGTGGATCATATAACACTGTATCTACTGAGTTATCATCGAATATCTTTAAGAAATCCAATGCATCCATATGGTAATCAGTATCATATTGTGTATCTAAGTCATTTGTTACTGTTGCCAATTTATTGCTATTAGCAAACGGATCAACAATCTTACCAGTTGCATATTTCTCAATCAGCTCTTTGATTGGCTTAATTGAAAATGTGTTACTATTTGGCATCTGCCAGACTCTATTTATTATCATTATGTATCAGGAGTAAACGCTGCGTTTTCGGTATACCAAACCTCTTACTCCTTCCTGTTATGTTATTCTCTGTTACAACTTCATAAAACTCAAAATATGAGCTATAACATCAACAGTCCATCCGTTGCCAATTGCTTCAAATCTTCTTGTCTTAGGCATTGCTTTTACATTGCCACTCTCATCCATTCCAAACTCCGTATAATTGTCTGGAAGTGTCTGAAGTCGTTCAATTTCTAATGGACATGTCTTTTTATATTTTTCTCCACCAAGCCAAACATTGAATTTTGTTTCTGTCCTGCAACGTGGCACTGTTGGAGCTTTCTTATTTAAAAAGTACAGCCTGTCTTGCTGCGAATAATGACCTTTGCCACCAAGATCATATTTTATGTAATTCTCACACTTAATCATTGTGTTCCTAATTCTATCATCAAAGTATTTGACTAAATCTGGATCATCACAGATAACATCTTTTACTAATAATCCTTTATCATCAGGAAGTGTGATATTTGGTATGTTCGTCCAATACAGACGTTTTCTTCTCTGAGCTGATAATAACCGACTATCAATCATAATTGGTTGTACACCCAATTCCTCACTAATAGCGTCTTGAATCTCATCAGCCATTCCATAGTTATTTTCATATAGGAAATATGTTGGATTTGTGTTATTCTTTGCTTCCACAAATTTCTGAAACAGTTTCCAACCTTCACCTTCTGTATCAATTTCTCTCTTCAATTTTGCTGTTTTACTACACTTAGCTTTCGACCAGAACTGGCAAGGTGAACCACCCATTAATAGATCGACTCCATTAAAACCCTTGAAGTCGGTAGAAAATACGTCACCGTATCTTTTGATATCAGGATAATTATATCTACTGATTTTGATTGCATTCTTTTCAATTTCAAATGCGTTATACTCACTGACTGAAATATTGGCTTTATCTAATGCAACTCTTCCACAAGAGATTCCATCAAATAAACTTAACACTCGTAGCCCTTGAGAATTATTTTTTTCTTTATTCTCTGTCAAAATACACTATTTTACAGAGGTTACGTAACCATAATTACCTAGGAGTTACTGCTTAATTCCTTTCTTCTTAATTATTTTGTTGTAAAATCTTATGGAATTTGCACATCTGCAAAAACCATAAGAAAAAAATATTTCATTGTTACTTTTACTTTTTTGGAAAATTTAGCTGATCAGCCGTGAATAGAATTACTTCTATATTAGATTATTCTCTATTTGAAATTTCTTTAATTCATCTTGAATCATCTTCTGTATATCTTCTTCGTTAAAAGACATGTTTACTACTGGAACGACATTTTCATTCAAATTAACATCACCAACAATAGCCTTATCAAACGCTTCTAAAAACATTTCTGCGATTTCCTTTTCATAAAAACCACACATTCCATCACAGTTAATATCTGCAATTACTCTTGAAAAGAAATCTTTGAACTTATCAGCGATAAAATCTCTTTCATATCCTTTTGGAATATCAATTGTTAATTTCACTCTCTCACCTCGTTTACCACTTTTACCTTACATTCAATTTCTACAACTTCTAGCTGCCTATCAGCATTATAACGTCTTGACATAAAATTTCTAACCGCATTCTCAGCAGTTTTTCTTGTTTCCCAATATTTGTGTCGTGGGCTTGTAAGATTACTTACTAATTTACCTGTTAATTTATCCATTACACCATATAATGTAAATTCATTTACCATTCATCTCACCTCACTTTACAATATCCTAGCAATCTGTTCATACAAACAAATGTCTTTATCATTAATTGCTTTATTCACATGCATATGACCAAACAAATGCTTTTTATATTCAGTTGTAGCTTTCACTTCTTCCAAATAATTAGTCAACACATCTGGTTCATACAATCCCTTACCATTCATAAGATACAACTCTGACGTAGAAGGACTATGCGTAATAATATAATCGACTACATTATTATTCTCTTTTAAAACATCTAATCCATGCTGCATTTCATTATCTGTTGGTAATTCCTCTTTCCACCAAGATAAATCCTTGATGCGATACATATACTTACCTTGCTTATTAAGATTCTTAGCTTCTTCTCTCCAATCTTCATCATAATAATCAAGAATACCATCCTGAATATCATGACTTGATGCACCACCAAATGCAAAAAATTTCTTATCTTCGATAGTGAAAACCTCACCTCGCATTAGATGTAATACATTGGATCTGATTTCATGAACTTTACCGCCACGCCATTCTTTTATAGGATAACTATAGATTCTTGGAAAACATTCGTGATTTCCGTCAACAAATATAGTTGTGAATGGTTTCTGATTTAACCAATCTAACCAATATTTTTCCTGTTTGCTTTCACCATCTCTGTTCCATACAAGACCAAAATCGCCAAGAATAATTACAATGTTCTCATCTTTATTTCCAGAGAAATCTTTCTGTTCATAGAAACTATCTTTACTTAATCTTACAGGATTTCCATGTATATCGCCTGTTACAAATACTGCCATAGTTCACCTCTTACATACTAAAATCTCAACATCCGTATCTGCAAAAACATTTTTAATTTGTTCTGAGACATCATTCCAGTTCAATCTATCTAAACCACAACCAATTACAGGCATTGCAATCTTCTTGATATTATTCTCCAAACAAATCTGTTTCATCTTTTCAAGTGCAAGTCTCATTGTGATAATTGTTGGCTTGTGAAAATATCTCTCTTTTGTAATAAGATTTAATACTCTAGCTTCTAATAAACAGTCACCACCAATTCTTTTATGAGTGTACTGGTCAAAATAATATGGATATTTTGTCAGCAACCTTCTCTTCATATCAAACCTTTTATTGAACTCAACTACAATTCCTTTACCCATTCCAAAATCTGCACTAATACAATGTGCTAAATAATAATCTTCTGGTACTGTAAATAAGTCTTTATTTTCTTCTCTATACTTCATTCTTCTACCTCGTTTAGAACCCATCTCTTATGCTTTCTTTAAGACTTGCACGATTATATTCTTCCAAATATAAATCAATATTATGTTCTTTATTGAACTTTTCGCAAGCCTCTTGAGCTTCCTCTTTTGTTCCAAAATATGTATTACTACCATCATCACATCTATGGATTTGTAAACCACAACTCTCTGAGCCAGTAGCATAATATTCATAAGCGTTTTTCTTATTTTGAAGACTAATAATGCTGCCAATTCTTATATCATAATCATCAATAATCTTTTCAACTATCTCCTTATATATGTACTCACCTTTACAAGCAGGGCATATAAATTCTTTTCCTTTTATCAATACACGTCCTGTACTTTCACAATATTCACACTTTTTATGAAATTTAAACCTGTGTTCCTTGTTCTCAATATGATATATTTTTTTGACCAAGTTTAAATGTGCCAACTGGATATCCAATTTTATCTATGTCACTTAAAAACATTCATTTCACCTCACTTTATCATCTCAACTTTAATCCTAAATTTTGTTGTTTCTATATGTTCGTTTTCTTGATAAGGACGATTATAATCAAAGTGCTGATGTTTAACAGTCGCAATCAAATGAGTATCATTACCAGAAACAAATTCCGTATCTGTTTCATAAGTATCTTCAGAGCCATCACCAAGTTTAGAATCTGCACAATATATCTGATTTGCGTCTAATGCATCTTGAATAATTCTGTAAATGTCTCCTGTATTATACATAGTCACTCTCCATCCTACTATCCAAAGATTTCCTCAATAACTTTTAACTTAATACTTTGACTAAATTCTGAACCAGCAGCTTTTGGATGACCACCGCCACCAAATAAACTTGCTACATCTTTACCAAGATCAATATCTTCTTTAACTGTTCTATAAGATACCGTACAACCATCAATATCAATCATTGCCACAAAATCAATTTCAGGATGCATTTTACAAAGTCTATTACCTAATTCACTAACAAACCTATCTGCAAATACAAAACCACAAACCTTACCACACATAGGACTGGTAAACATAGTTTCGTTCTTTTCTTCGATATATCTATCAATTTCATCCTGCTTAATCTTTAGAACAACTTCATCTTTGGCAGATAATAATGGAAATATTTCACCACGTATCTCCGAAATACACCAATGAATAAAGTCATCTCGACCATACAGATAAAGTAAATCGTTCACCTGCTTACAAATAACTCCATCTTCACCAAGTTCTGACCATCTCCAGGTGTCATAATCTCTCACTAATTCAGCAAATCTTCTTAATGTCTCTGAATCTTTTAAATATCCATTCTCGATTAACTAATAATAAAACATCTCTGTTCCACTGGTTTTAATAGTTCCAAGTTTCATATCTTCATACTCAATAGTCACAGAACACCAAAGATACTTATTAAGTCCTAGAGCTGTTGGATGGTGATCTAATAAATAGAAATTATCAAATCTGTCATCAATAATTTTCGCTGTATCTTCATTCACTCTAATATCTGTAATAATACACATATCAAATTTTGTTTCACTATCAATAAACTCCTTGACACTTAAATCAATGTTATCATAATCACAATATGAAATATCTACATCATCTCCAAATGCAAGTTTTGCCAAAATACCACAACCGATTCCATCAAAGATCGGTATGAGTAAATAATTTTATCATACCTTACATATCTCCCTTCACTTGAATATATTGAATCATATCAATATATCTGCTATATTTTATTGTTAATACTCTATCCAACCATCTGTAACACCAGTCATCCAATAAATAAGATCTTCTCTATCATTTTTTAATTTTCCATCTATTACACGAGTTAAGATTTCATTGAGCCAGTAGCCAACTTCTTTTCCACTTTTAATGAACATTGTATCCATTACATCCTTACCATTTACTGCCAAATCTTTCAGTGAAAAACATTCGTCTTTCTGTAAAACTTCCTCTAAGATATATTCGATGTTGCCAATTTTCTGAAGCCTACTTCTTTGCTCTGTATAAGCCTGCGCTTTAATATCTGCTCTACGAACATTCAGTAATCTTCTAAATTGTTCTTCTCCAATCTTATTGAGCCATCTCTTGATATACTTTTCACCAACTTCAAAAGTTGCATCATGATAATAAACAAGCTGCACTACCTTTTCTCTTATATCATTATCAAAACGAAGTCTTTTCATAATTGTATCAGTCATATCAGCACTGACTCTTCCGTGACCTTTGAAATGTCTAATGCCATCCTCGCCATCTTGATAACAATGTGGCTTTCCAATATCATGAAAAAATACAGCCAATGATGTAATCAAATCTCTTGGATTCAAGTCGGGTTCACAATCACATTCATAAGCTTGTACTGCATGTACTGTATGATTCCATACATCATAGATGTGATATGGATTATTCTGTGGAAAATCAAACATATCTTTTATTTCAGGGATAAATAACGAGAATACTTCACGGAATAATCCTATTTGTATATAAAACTCACTTGATAATGCAATTTTACAGAACTCACTGTTAATTCTCTCAATAGATATATTCTCTAAATTCTTATACATTTTATGAATATTCAAACTTACATCAGAATCAACCACAAATCCCAGTTGTGAAGCAAATCGAATAGCACGTAAAATCCTTAAAGCATCTTCTGAAAATCTATCCTTTGCTCTACCAACACATCTGATTTTATAATGCTCAATATCTTCCATTCCATTAAACGGATCTACAAGACCAACTTCATCATTGTATGCCATTGTATTGATTGTAAAATCTCTTCGTTTTAAATCTTCTTCAAGACTTTTTGTAAAAGTTACTTTATCAGGTCTACGACTATCTGAGTAATTACCGTCAATTCTGTAAGTGGTACATTCATATCCTTCACCGTTAATTACAATGGTAATAGTTCCATGCTGCAATCCAGTTTCAATAATCCTCTTGTCCTTGAATACTTTCATCATTTCATCTGGTGTAGCAGATGTTGTAATATCATAGTCATGGATTGGTCTTCCAAGGATACTGTCTCTTACTGCACCACCACATAAAAATGCCTCATATCCATTATTTTGTAGACTATGGATAATTTCATTTGCACCAGATGGAATTTCAATTTTCAATTTCTTCATTCAAATTCACCTCAATTTCGGTATATTTATAAAATATCACTTATTCGTTATCATATCCAAAAACAACAAATCATCTTTCTTCAATGTTATATCATAACCTTTCCACTCTTCCATTAGCCCTCTTATATCAAATCTATGCGGAACAATAATTGCATAGCCGTGAGGAGTCTTATGTACCTCTATCTCTAATAATGGAATTTCCGAATACATAGCTATCTCATGAACAAAATCATTCATTAATAACTCATCATCCACATCAAAATCAAATAGCCATTTGCTCTCATCTCGGTTCTGCACATGTAATGCAACGGATGCTAGTGTGCGATTAAGCTGTGTCATACTTGGCTTATCTCTCAGTAGTCGGATAATAAATTCTTCTCTGATTTTATCTTCATTCCTTGAATTGACCGACCTGTACAATCTTGTCTGTTCGCCAGGAACTCCTTTGGCTGCAAAACTCTTAAATTCTTCAATTATTTTGTCTTCATTCTCTTTATATTCAAGGATTGTTTCAATTCGCCCCTTGAAGTTTGGAACATCTTTATTGTCTTTGTTACGAGAACGAATTAAATATACATATAAGTTTGACATTATATTATTCTCCTTCTAATTTAGACTACCATTTTCATTTCTGTATATTTATTAAAAAACATATTCTGTGCATATTGCACTCTCTCAATTAATCCTGGCTTTATCCCATAGAACTCTTCAAAGATACAATCTTTTCTAAACATATATGTAATATTTTCTCCGCCATCATTATAACAGTTGCCCAATGTCAAACCGCCATACACATCTTCATTATCAATCTCTATATACATTTGTGCTGATATATTCTGTTTTCTAAATCAGTATCATTTTTTCCTATATATATAATTTCATTATTATATACATACTTATAAACATAATGTCCCATAGTATTTCACCTCCAAAAATTCCGAAGAACTGTGCATTTACTGTGAATATAAAACATATACCATATATAGTATATATCACTTATTTTTAATACTATATATGGTATATTCACAACAATTACTCACTTAATTCTGCAAGTGCCTTATCCAGATCCTCATCAGACATGTTCTCAAGTGCTGCATCCTGTCTCTTAGCTTTGATTTCAAGCAATCTCTGTCTCATCTCAGCATTTTTCTTAGCGTTTTCTCTCTTCTTTTTCTCATCCAGCTTCACGCCAACAATATACTTGACAATTTCAATCTTGTTAGAAATCTCCTCATCTTCCTTTGACTTAGTATTCAGAAGACTCTCTTCCTCAGACTTCTTTACTTCCGCATTGAGTGTCTTAAACACTGAGTCCAGATTTGTGAGAGATAAATCCCACAAATCAATTACGTTAATCATTCCTCTGAATGGGAACTGATAATTATTTCTTGTTGCATTGATAAATAATTCGTTGTTTGTCATAATAATAATCTCCTTTTCTAATTTAAAACTTAATCTTCATCACACGCTCTGTCGAACCCTTAACCTTAACAACTAAATCTGCTCTCTTAGTCATAGAGAACCCAATTCCTGAAAGCTGATCATCAGTATCTTCTACATGGCACTTAGCACCTAAAGCCTCAAATACTCTCTTATGTTTTTCAAGATCACTCTTTAAGAACTCATTGTAGTATCCATTAGGCTCTTCGTTGTTCACACAATCCTTCAGGAAGAAGAATAAATGTCTATGACCAATTCCATCCTGCTCATCAAAATAGTTTGGGCTGTAACTAATTACCGATACAGGAACAAACTGATTTGTATTTACACCCCAAATCTCACGACTTGAAATAGATGAACTTCCAGACAGCTTTTCCTTAATTGAGAAGTTGCCATTCTCGTCAAGTGTAACTTCTGCCACCTGAACATTACCAGAAACAGGACTATTGTATTCAAACACGAAAATCTCACCATTGAATTCAATTTCTGCCTTAAATCCTTTACTTCCTCTTGCTGCATACTGATTTACAAAGAACTTATAAACTCCTGGCTTCATATGTGACATATCTGCCCATGTAATATTTTCCACAGAAGGCTTTCCCACCATCTGCTGCATAGGATGTGTAATATCAATATCTAACTGACCGCCACATCTTGACATACTAGGTTTTCTACAATTGCCAAAATAGATCTCGTTTCCATCAGGTTCTTTGCAATGTGCATCAAGATCACTGTTGTCATTTTGCCCCTCATTCCACATGATTGAAAATCTGAGTACACCGTCAACATTACCGCCAGCAGCTTTTACATTCTGCTTCATATCAGAGTCAGTAATGTTGCCTGAATAAGCCCAAGATAATCCATTATTCCATTTGAACATTGTCTTAGCGTCTGGATTAACAGGTGCAATCATAGAAACAAAGTTCTTCTCATGTTTATTCTCTACAAAAGCTTCAATCTCCTTTGCAGTTGGAAGTACCTTATCAATGAAATCCTGTGCTGAAATCTCCTCAACCTTAGAAAATTTCTTAGGACTTACAGCAACATCTTTTTCCATCTGACCAAAAATATCATCTGCACCAACCATTCTTCTTGCAGCACTCTTATTTGAGAACAGTACATTATTTACAGTAATATCATTTAGATTAGCAAATCTTCTCTGTAATGAATCCATATATCCAAGCTCTGTGATGGTCTTCTTTGCATCCTCAAGCATCTTCTTTGTAAAAATAGCCTTTGGACGCTTATAATTACTTGGAGCGACAATCTGCTCATACTTCTTAACTGCTGTGTCAAGATCCATATCCTCACTTACATTGATAAGAAGTGTTCCAATAGAATGATTTCTAATTCTACCGATAGCCATACCTGCTGTTACCGACTTCTCCCAAGCATATAAATCCTTTTCAGTATCAGAAGTCAGCTTATCGTATTCCTTCTTATACTTCTTGAACTCTATGAGTACACCTTTCCACTCTTCACCCTTGTAAAGTGTATTTGAATTGATAAGTTCAAGAATTGTGTCAAGTGCATCCATAGTAATCTCATCGAGAGAACGCTTAAATACGTTTCTTGTATCTCTGAACTGTCCCTTAACTTCCTCATTAGAACGACTACTTCTATTTACAAACTTACTTGGAAGCTCTAAAAAGAAATGATCCCACTGATGAGACTTTCCATTGATTTCCTCAAAGTTAAAATCTGTACCAATCTTAGGGAACTTAGTTGTATAAATATCTGTAACTGTATGAGCTTTTACAAAAGCATCAAGTGCATCACATACTGGCTGATATGTTGTATCACCAAGATTCAGTTCCCAAATCGTATGAATCTGGTTATCCTTGATAGTGACAGCAGAACCAATATTCTTAATAAACTGTCTACAACAACTACAATCATGTTCTCTGCGCTCTCTGAAAATCTCATTTGTACCAGCAGGGAAGCTATCAAGATATGTATTCCATAATTTATCTTTGTCCACATTTACCTCAAATAAATGTGTAGTCTCTTTCTGCATTTCATCGAAGTGCTTCTGTAAAGCCTTTTTAAACATCATAAATCCATCCATATTTTGTACCTCTTCTTTCTTATATTTATTTTTTGTTACTGTTATATTCTCCGTTTTATAAATTAAAAGGTCTGTTTTATTACCCTTTGAATGAGTTAGTAGGCTATGACACCTACTAACTCTTGAATTATTTATTCTTCTTACGTTTTCCTACAATAAAACCTGTTCCAAAGCATACACCGAGACAGATTACGAAAACTCCAATGTTTAATACAATCATTACTTATTACCTCTCTGTCTCTTCATATCATCAAGGATCTGACGAGCATTGCGCTCTCTTTCAGAATTAGCAAGTCTTCTCTCATTAGCCTGTGCGCTAGAATCATATGCAATTCTACTTCCTTCTGCACGTTCTCTTGTCTTTCTTGCTCCTTCACGAACTCTTTCAAGCATTCTATCACTCTCATTATTCGTATTAAGACTATCCATACTCTGATGAAGTTCGATAATCTGACTATCGGCTTCCATCTGAAAAAGAACCTGTTCCTTTTCCTCTTTAAGTTTCTGCAATTCTTCGGCTGCCTGATCACGAATGTCTTTTTGGTGAGCCTGTGCTTCTTTCATCTCTTCAATTGTATCTTTTAGTACATTAATCTTATTCTCCAAAGTAGACTTCTTCATTGCATACTGCATTGCTTCATTTTCTTTATTTTCATCAAGACAAGCGTTAATCTGCTGTGTAACACGCATAATATCTTTATTTGCCTGATATAAATCTTTTTCTGCTGTATCACGCTTTCCTGAAATTTCAGCATATGTAGCAGATGCCTTGTTATAAAAATCTTCCTTTTCTCTGATGGCTGCGTTGTAATAATCTCTAGCACCTTCTGGTGTCTGTGCATCCTGACGCATTACTTCATCCGTTCTTCCTTTAAACTTTACTCGAAGCTGCTTACCAAAAGGAGTAAAGAAAAGAATCAGTGCAATTAATACAATCGCCACAATTATAATAAACATAAAATTTGTCATACAATCCTCCTACTCTGCATCAATTCCATACTGATTACATAATGCCTTTAATCCACCGTTATAGCCACTTCCTACAGCCTTAAACTTCCATTCGCCATTATGTTTATATATTTCAGCTACGACCAACGCAGTCTCAGTAGAGAAGTCTTCACTTAAATCAAAACGAATAAGTTCCTCGCCTGTCTCTTCGTCTACTACACGCACATATGCATTTCCAACCATACCGAAGTTCTGAAGTCTACTCTCAGCATCATAAATTGTGACCGTCACAGCAAGAGTCTCATAATCTGATGGGATTTTATCAAGTTTAATCTTAATAACCTCATCATCTCCATCTCCCTCACCTGTACGGTTGTCTCCCATATGCTTTACACTCTTTGAACTATGTTCAAGATTACCATAGAAAATGAAATCCTCATCCTTGCCAACTCATATATCCAAGTATTAACAGTTTCTGTAAATCATTACCATGAAAACCTGTTACATCACAAAATGCGCCAAGTATTTCTGTATCTTCATGTGTTATTGCATGATAATTTACACTATTACATTCTTCTAAGTGATTCATATTTCCGTTTTGGAAAAATGTATTATACAATATTTCATATCCAGTATTCGTCATTTTACCACTCTTTGAAATCTCGTAACTTTTTTCAATCAACTTGTCATCGTCAATCAGTCCCATCGCCTAACTCCTTTAACATTTCACTCTGTATATCAGCAATCAATTTATTAACTCTTAAGACATCAGTATAGCTCGTCAATGTGTCAAGCAATCTCTTTTCAAGTCTGTTTCTAAAATCGAAAATACCACTTTTTATAAGCATAATCTGCTCATCTGTAGCACGTTCCCATTTGTTAGTGTAATTACTACTGCAAATTGCACAAGGTTGCTCGGAATCTTTGTAAGCATATCTGCAACTACTACATATTTTTTCCATACTTTGCTCCTCTCTGATTTTTAGCAATTCTTTTAATCTTTATATTCTCTGGAATATCCATTGGTCTGAAGTCAGATCTGACAATTCTAGTTATAATAACTGGCTTAACACCCCATTTTGTGTAGCACATGACTATATCTCCTACAGATATATTCTCTACAAACATTCTCCATTTTTCAGATGTCGGCACTCTCCAAACGTACTCTTTATTACTCTGCTGATTTGGATGTCTGCCATATATATAAGTAATTATTTTATTTTCTCTTTCATATTCATATCTATATTGTTTGATGTCTTCTACATCAAACTCTTTAAGTATCAAGTATCTTATGTATCCATCTACCAATTCTTTTTTATGGTTGATAATAATTGACTTGTCCAGCTCCCCATGCTCTATAAAATATCTTTTTGCTCTATTCATCTTCGCCTCATTTGGTACAGATTCTGCAAGGTAATCTGGAATTATAATACTTGTTAGTTTCATGTTTTATTTTGTTCTCCTTTATGTATTTATGCGTTTGCCATCTTATCAAAACTTCTCTTCATGAAGTCATAATTTACTTTCTGAGATGGACTAAACTTTTTTGTATTCTTATATTTATTAATCCATTCCTCAAACTTGTCCTCATTTTCATTCTCACAAGCATATGCCATTAATGCGATTAAAGCTGTTTGGCATTGCTGATATATTGGAGCATTGACTTCAATTCCATTATGATCAAGGCAATAATCAACAAGGTCAGAGTAAGTATCAATGTCCTCATCTGTCGCTTCTGGATTTGCGTTTTCCTGTACAAATGAGAGTGTTGATTCATTGGAGTTTTCGCCCTCTAAAACTCTTGATTTTATTGGGTTTTTAAGGTCAAACATTTCCAACATAAGCGAAATATATGTATTTATCTTGTTTTGTATCAATTTTTTATCAGATGTACCAGGTTCTTTGTCAAGTATGTCATAGCTCCATCCATCAACCACTTTGTCATGTAAATTATTTACCAATTCATCTAAAAACTCGACAAATTTGCTATCTTCTAATCCCAACTTAATGAATCTATGGAACACGGCAAACCAAACTGGGATATCTTTGAATACAAACAAGTTTTGGAATTTCTCTCCACAAACCTTTGCAATTCGATTTCCGTATATATTAATTGTGTTAAATTCTTCATCAGAAGAGCTATTTTCGATAAATTCATTTCTGTCTTTCGGATTCTTTTTCCAATCATCCATATGAAATACAGTCATTACAGAATTTGCAACTGTCTGCTCGTAAGTTCCATTCTTCCTCTTTGCACTTGAATATGTAACACAATTTTTGTAAAACTCATTGTTTGCAATGTTTTTAATTTTTCTTGCATATGTAGGAATCCATGTAAGAGCTTTCTGGTTTGAACCCATGCTCTTATTGCGGTTATACCTTCTTACTAACTTACTGATTTCCATCATATTGCAGTTCTGATGAATAACAATTCTGATCTGATAATCATCAAATTTCTTTTTTAATTCATCAGGTAACTGCTCGTAAGTTTTATTCTTTATGTCAAACTCACAATTGTCCCAAAGAATGCTTCCGTTCTCATCTTTAATAAGATGTCCCTCTTCATCTCTTCGCTTCTTCTGATACTGAATAACGCTATTCTCAAAAGATTTAGTTGTTTTCCAGTTCATATGCCTGAATTTATTCAGAGCTGTTGTTCTCTGAATACCATCAACTATGTACTGCTGAGTTAAATTATCTCCAAGCTCTTCCTCACCAAGAATAATAGGAGGAATATAATCTTCATTAAGCACCGTATAGATTAGCTCGTTTATCGCTCCATTATCCCAACAGAACATTCTCTGAACGTCCTGATTTTCTGAAATATCTTCACTATTTACACTCTTTAAATATGAAGATAATGCTATTGCTTGTTCTCTTACCTTTTTTGCCATTGATTAATTCCTCCTATATATATTGCCCATTAGTATCTCTGGGTTAAGACTCTTGTGTTTTCATAAGACTGTATTGCTTGTATATTATTTGAGTACTCTTTTGCACTCATATGTAAATATTCTCTGATTTCCATTGGTTTATATCCTTCAGAAAGCAACGCAACAATTTTCCTTTGTGTATGTGATAACTGATTTAAATATCTCTGTATCCTTGTACCGCCCATCATACTTTGTGCTGCTATTTCAAAAGTATCAAAATCAGAAGGTATCATCTCACTGATTTCCATTCCATCTTCACCTATTAAAGCATTCATACTTTCAATATTTTTCTGAGGGATTTTTTTCAATCTGTTTCTGTCTCGTATTTCAGTTTTGAACTTACGTTTAATGTTACTTGCCAAGAAACAATCAAAACTACATTTATTACTCTCATCGTACCTAAATACCGAATCGGTTAAAACTCCAAGTGCAATTGAATAGAAATCATCAATATCCATTCCATATAAACCACCAATTTTATTTAACATTGGATTACACATTTTTTTGAGCTTTGCCATTTCGTTATTACAATACTTTTCCAGTATTTCTTTTTGTTGAATTTCCATTTTTACCACCCCTTATGTTTGATATTTAATTATTCTCCGTTTCCTATCTCAACTATTCGATATCTGTATTTACGACTAAATAATCCATTTATCGCTTTTTGTGTTCTTTCTTTGCTGACTTTAGTGGTATCTACCTCATCTATTACATTATGTATAATGACCATCTCATCCTTAAGATTTCGTCTATTTTTTCGATTGGTACGAATTCTCTTATAGAATATCCAACCTCTGTAAAGATCAACTGGCTTTTCCAACTCTACCTCATGCAAAATATCTATCAATTCTTCGTCAGCTCGCTTCAACTCAATTTCGAGTTCTTTATATCTTTGAGCTGCATCATTAAGAATTCGCTCACATTCACCAAATTTATCAATCCAAGACCTAACAGATTCAGAGACTTCATATCCATCATTACCTTTAATTGATGTTTTCGTTGCTTCAACAATTCTCTCAACTGGTGTCTGTATCTTAATATCAGGAATACATTCCAACTTAAAATGTAAACGTCTCATAGATTTTGGTAGATGCTCCAAGATATTTTCTGCCTTTTGCTTTTGAAATGTGTCTCTTGTTTTCTTTGTACAAGCAACTGGTTGTCCATTATTGAGCCTTATGTATACACCATTGTTGTTTACAATTGCGTATTCCAATTTCTATCACCCTTTCTTCTTATTTATAATAAGAGGCATCAAGGAGTTGAACCTTACATGATTTGGCTTTCCTGCAAAGCTGATGCCTCATCCGTTAGTGGATTAAACTATGGTAGAACTATAGCAGCTACACATTCTGCTCTTACAAGGCAATATATATGTACAAAGAAACAAGTGCCTTGCGTTATGCACTTACATCGGGTGTGATTCAGTGCATAGCAGAGCTAGTTGGATTCGAACCAACGAATGCGAGAATCAAAATCTCGTGCCTTACCGCTTGGCGATAGCCCTATAATTTATTAAATTAAAATTAAATAACGTGAAAATGTGCTGAATTGCCTGAATTTAATTGACAGAATGCCAATTTATATGTATTATAACTATGAGCGTATTCCAGTACGCTCATGAACAACAATTCAATAAACAATGTTATTAGAGGAAGTCGAGCGAGTGTTCCAGCACTATGATGCTCGACTTTCTCTGTATCTCACATTTAATATATTAGAACGTTCGTTCGGTTTTGTCAATACTTTTACCGAACATTTATTCTGTTTTTTATATAATATCACGTTGCGAGTCCCAAATTCTTCCCTCGCAACTACAAAATTTAATATTGTGTATCATTTCTGTATGAGACAAGCTAATTCGATTGAACACATTATTAGATAACCAATCAATCTCATCATCAGCTTTATTAATTATTCTCTTTCCTTCATCGGGTGTAATCTGTTTTGGCTTTGTATGAATAAACGTAATTCCATTAAAGGAATCCAACCAGATTTTACCAGGAGCTTCGTCTATTAGTTGTTTTGCTTCTTCTTTGCTTATATACATGTCGTTCCCTCCTCTAATCTATATCCAGTTCCAAAGAACAAACCATTAAAACACGTCTGGTCAATCATTCTTCTATCTTCCTTACATATGATTGTACCAAGTTTTTCCATTACCTCCGTTTTAGAGATAGTTATTATCTGCTCGCCCATTACCATTGAATAAAGCTGCAATCCATTTTCTCCATTGGCTTCAAGACATCCATGCACTGGCATATTTGTCTTTTTAATTTTACTTGTCAAAGGCATCACTGTAATTATCGTAGCATGTTTTGTCCCAATTGGGTTTGATACGATCACATATGGACGTTCTTTAGTCTGGACTGATCCTTCGCCTTGATATTTGATTTTCGCTTTTATAACATCATATCTCTGTAAATCCATATGTACGTTCCTCCTCTCTTTTGTATTTATGTACCTTGGATTACCTTTGATATTTCATACTATACACCCTTAACAATATAATGTCAATAGTTATTCTTAAGATTATATTTATTTTTTTAACAATATATGCTAAAGTATATATTATCAAGGAGGTAATATATATGAAACTTAATATAAAACCATTAGTTGACGCAAAAGGACTAAATAGAAATCAGCTTTCAAAAGAACTAAAAATAGGATATCAAGCAACATGTAATTTGTATGATGGTAATGCACAACGCATATACTTTGATACATTGCAAAGATTATGTGACGTTCTCGAATGTACTCCTAATGATATTTTAATATCTGAACACGACACTAAAAATTAGTGTCGTATACATATCACACAAATTTAACTAGATCAAATGGTTGCACTTTCATAGCTTTGGCAACCAAATCTAATACAGCCAAATCAGGAACAGCACTTCCATTTTCCCACTTACTAATTGTACTTGGTGCAATGTCAGCCATTTTCGCAAGTCCTCTTACTGTTATTCTCTTTTCAATTCTGATTTTCTTTCCGATATATTTAACCATAATCACATCTCCATCAATTTCTCTTTCATTCCAACAGCTCCATTGGCATAATTATTAACTGTTGTATTTACACTACTATGTCCAAGCTGCTGCTGAACAAATGCAAGATTTCCATTTCTGTTCATTATACTAGCATAATAATGTCGCATCATATGTGGAGTAATACCATTTCCATAATTCTCAAATATCTGTTTGATATTTCTCTCTGTTGTACGTGTACCGTTTTTATTTACAAACACAGCTTCCGTATCTACAATATTGTCTAAGGTACTTCTGTATTCTAACCATTCTCTTATAGCTTTTAAAGCAGATCCACTAAGATATACCGTTCTATTTTGCATTTCTCTATACACGCCCTTACCAAGAATAGTAATATATGGCATTTCTTCGTCCAAATGTAAATCAGATAAATCCAAGCCAGCAAGTTCAGATTCTCTTATCCCAGTTCCTCTTAACACACGAAAGATAGCAATATTTCTATTTCTTACTGGGATATCCTTTTTCCACATTATTTTTTCTTCCATATCATTAAGCTGTTTTTCTGTTGGAAGTTTTTTAGTTAGATTGTTTCCAGATGGAATCCCTTTATATTTAATCATTTTATAAAAATCTTCTATATTATTATAAACTTCTCTCAACAAACATTCTCTATATGAATAAATATCCTGTATAAAACTTTTAATGATGTTTTTTCTTGTCTCCGTTGTGGTTGGCGACATTCCATTTGTTTCCTTATATCTAAGGTATGAACTAA
>ULTD01076916.1_pt1 | contig 19907 bp, 10 predicted proteins | sample 1957321 | NCBI WGS metagenome assembly ULTD01 (sample SAMEA4835726, study PRJEB28245) | human gut metagenome | biome: gut microbiome; material: fecal sample | place: Denmark | collected 2008
TCTACATGAATATCCACGAGGCTGCTCTTGTGGACTATGCCTGCATGCATCTGAATCTCGATGACAAGAATTTCGTCTTCGAATCATTCCTCAATCCTGATGCGACTGGTGCCAAGGGCTATCTTCAGGCGCCTCTGAACACTCCTTGGCGCACAATCATTGTCAGTGACGACGCACGCGACATTCTCGCTTCCCGTATGACGCTGAACCTCAATGAACCTTGCAAGATCGAGGACACTTCCTGGATCAGACCTATAAAATATGTTGGTGTGTGGTGGGAGATGATTACCGGAAAGTCACAGTGGTCCTATACCTGGGATCTGCCTTCCGTTCAGCTCGGCGTGACCGATTATACGAAAGTCAAGCCTCACGGTCATCACGGAGCCACCACTGAGAACGTGAAGAAATACATTGACTTCGCTTCTGAAAACGGCTTCGATGCGGTGCTTGTCGAGGGCTGGAACGTGGGCTGGGAAGACTGGTTCGGTCACCTTAAGGACTATGTCTTCGATTTCGTGACTCCTTATCCTGATTTCAATCTTGAGGAAATCCGTGACTATGCCAAGTCCAAAGGTGTGGAAATGATCATGCATCACGAGACTTCCGCTTCCGTAAGAAACTACGAAAGGCATCTCGACACAGCATATACATTTATGAAAAACAACGGCTACAATGCCGTCAAATCCGGTTATGTCGGAAATATGCTTCCTCGCGGGGAACAGCATTACAGCCAGTGGATGGTAAACCATTATTTGTATGCCGTCACCCAGGCCGCCAAATATAAGATAATGGTCAATGCCCATGAGGCGGTGCGTCCTACGGGATTGTGCAGGACCTGGCCTAACCTTATCGGAAACGAGTCTGCCAGAGGAACCGAGTATCAGGCATTCGGCGGTTCCAAGCCGGGACATGTCTGCATATTGCCGTTTACCAGGCTGTTGGGCGGTCCGATGGACTACACTCCAGGCATCTTCGAGATGAATATCAGCAAGTTCAGTCCGGGCAACAAGTCCCACGTCAATGCCACTATTGCAAATCAGCTGGCCCTCTACGTGACGATGTATTCCCCGTTGCAGATGGCTGCCGACCTTCCGGAAAACTACGAAAGGTTCCCGGATGCGTTCCAGTTCATAAAGAATGTGGCGATGGAATGGAGTGAGGCCAGATACCTGGAGGCCGAGCCTTTCGAATATGTCACCACGGCACGCAGGGTAAAGGATTCAGGAGACTGGTTTGTCGGCTCCACAGCAGGTGCTGAAGGCCACGTTTCCAAGATATCGTTCGACTTCCTGGAGCCGGGCAAGAAATATGAGGCCACGCTCTATGCAGATGCACCGGATGCGGACTACAAGACAAACCCACAGGCTTACACTATCCGCAAGATGAAGATTGACCACAAGTCGAAGCTCGTCCAGAAGTGTGCTGCAGGCGGCGGATATGCGATGGAAATAAGAGAGATCAAGAAATAAAACTATAAGTGTATGATAATCAACAAATTGAAATTTATGAGCGTAATCGGAGCGGTATTTTTATGCCTCTCCGCTTCAGCGTCTCAGAAAGAAGACTTCAAAGCAGCTGAGAAAGCGGCCTCAGGAGTTATCACGAGAACTCTCGGAAGAAAACCTTCCAATGTGAAACTCGTAGTTACCGGTCCTATGGAGGGAAGCGAATATTTCTCTACAGAGGTGAAGAAAGGCAAACTTACCGTAAAGGGAAGCTCTGCTGTGGCGGTCTGCCGTGGTTTCTATGATTATGTAACATCCAACCATTACGGTCTGTCCACTTGGACTGTCAATAACATTGACCTTCTTGAAAAACTTGCAGACCAGCCTCTTAAACTCGTCACTACTCCTTTCGTGCTGAGACAGTATATGAATGTCTGCACCCTCGGCTACACCATGCCATACTGGAAATGGGAAGACTGGGAGAAAGAGCTCGACAGGATGGCTCTCCATGGCGTGAACATGCCGCTTTCGCCTATCGGTAGCGAAGCGATTTTCGCCCGAGTATGGAAGAAGCTCGGTCTGACTGATGAGGAAATCGGCAAGTTCGTGACAGGTCCGGCTTATCTGCCGTGGTTCAGAATGGGCAATATGTCAGAACTCGACGGACATCTCTCACAGAGCTGGTATGACAAGACCATCGCTCTGGAACACAAGATGATAGACAGGATGAGTGAACTCGGTATGACACCGATTTACAATGCTTTCGCAGGCTTTGTGCCTGAAGCGATCAAGCGCGTCTATCCTGACGCGAACCTCATCCACACCGGTTGGGATGACGGCCCGTACTATGTGTCCAATTTCATTTCTCCTGAAACGGAGCTGTTCCAGCTGATCGCGAAGACATATATCCAGGAATGGGAAAAGGAATTCGGAAAAGGCAAATACTACCTCGCCGACAGTTTCAATGAAATGAAGGTCCCGTTCGCCGAGCGTGGCACCAAGGAACGCTATACTCAGATATCCAACTACGGAAAGTCTCTGTATCAGTCCATTGCCGCTGCAAATCCGGACGCTGTTTGGGTGCTCCAGGGCTGGATGTTCGGCTACCAGAGACATATCTGGGACCCGGAGAGCATCGAGGCATTGTTCTCCAAGGTGCCTGATGACAAGATGCTTCTTCTGGACCTGAGCGTGGACTTCAACTACGGAATCTGGGAGAATGAATATACATGGAACTATGCCAAGGGAATTTACGGAAAGCCGTGGATCTACAGTACCGTGCCTAACTTCGGCGGACGTACTGCCCCTGCTGGCGCATTGGACTTCTACCTTAACGGTCATCTGAATGCCCTCAGCTCCGCAAATATGGGCAATCTTGTCGGCGCAGGCACCGCTCCTGAAGGCGTGGAGAGCAACGAAGTGATCTACGAAATCCTTTCAGATGCGTGGTGGAGCACTTCCCACAAGGATATCCACGAATGGCTGAGGAATTATACCATCAACAGATACGGAAAATGTCCTGAGACGATGATGACATTCTGGAACAAGATGCTCGAAAGCTCTTACGGAATGTGCTCAAGCCGTGCACAGTACGTAGTTCAGAGACAGCCGTTCTACGGTCTCGGAGGCCGTTACGTGGTTTCCAAGGCTCACTTCGAGGCGCTTGAAGCCTATATCGCGGCTGCTTCGGAACTCGGTGACAATGATGCATATCTCACCGACCTCGCCTTGTGGGCCGGCTTCTATGCGTTCGGTAAGGCTGACCTGCTCGTAAATCAGATCAATGAGGCTTATCTTGCCGGAGACAATGACAAGGCTGCCGCTATGGAGGTCCGTTTCAAGGACCTGATGCTGCGTGCAGACAGACTTCTGGACAAGAACCCTGTAACCCGTATGCAGAGATGGATTGACTTTGCCCGCGGATGGGGTGACAGTCAGCAGGAGAGCGACAAATATGAAAAGGACTGCCGCAGAATCGTGACTACTTGGGGTGTCAGCTATCCTGACGCCGGCCTAAATGACTATGCATGCAAGATCTGGTCAGGTCTTATCCGCGACTACTATATCCCGAGATGGCAGCATTTCTTCGATGCCAAGAAAGAAGGCAAACCATTTGACTTCGCCGCTTGGGAGGGCAATTTCACTGAGGAGAAGAAACTCTCCGATTTCGTTCCGGTAAAGGACCTCGTGAAGGAATCACAGGAACTTGTCAATGTTGCGAAAGACATTGAACCTCTTGAAGGCCAGGGACTTTCCGGATGGACATCATTCGAGATGAGAGACAGCAGCACATTGATCATTCGCATGATGGAGCCTGAGGATTACATTCCGGTCAAGGCCCTGAGATTCAGATGGAAGAGAGGTGAGGACAATGTCACCCTCAAGCGTGTGCAGGTCAATGCTGCCGGCTGGGTACGTTCCGTCAAGAAGGACATCAATGTCGAAATCGGCAAGGACAATCCGGTAGTGGAGATCCCATTGGAATACAAACGCGACAGGACCTATCAGTTCATCTATGTCCATATCGAATTGGCAGGAACAAAACTGAACGGGGACTCACAGGTCGCAATAGAATATGTAAAATAATTATTCAATATGATGAGAAAAATTATATCAGTCATCGCTCTGGCGGTCGCGCTTTTATGCGGTCTGTCATGCAGCAAAGACAATTCAGTCCCAGAGATTGAATTGAAGAGTGTTTCCGCTACGTCGTTCGACGCTGCCGGAGGATTCGGAACTGCTGTAGTTGAAGCAGGCGGCCTCGAACTGACGGCCGAGTCTTCAGCACCTGAGTGGCTTCGCGTAAGCGTTGCCGGTTCTTCTGTTCTGTTCAATGTGTTCTCATATACTGGTGATACAGAGCGCACTGCGGATGTTACCATCAATGCTGAAGGCAGCAATTCCGTCAGCTTTTCAGTGAAACAGTCTCCGTTCAAGGGAATCATCATAAGTGAATCAATCCTGGAGTTCTCTGATTCCGACCAGAAATTGCAGACACTTGTAAAGTGCACATCTGATTTCAGCGTAGAAATCCCTGAGAATCCGGATGGCGTCTTCTCATTCGAGAAATCCACAAGCGGTGTGACATTCATCGTAAGCAAGGCTCAGAGCCGCAGAGCATTCTCCGGCAGAGCAGTCATCACCCCTGCGGACAACAGCATTGAACCTGTTTATGTAACATTGACACTTCCTAAGAAACCGGACTGGTATTATCTCATGGGAACTTGGAAAGTGGCAAAGAACGCCGATGAGTGCGGAGACAAGAGCGATTTCGTGTTCGCGACAGAAAAGATGTACGAGTCATTCTCGGTTACGGTTCAGAAAGGCGAGCTCGTGAATTATCCTTTCTCAGCCCAGCTGGTGGACGGTAAAGTAAGAATCGGCATCCAGGGCTTCGGTAAAGATGAGGCTGCAAACAAGTATTACTCAGTGCATTTCAACGGACCGACTTCGTCCAATCCGTCAGGATTCTACATCTTCTCTACAGAGGGTCGTGCCGCTTGGGATGCCGAACCTGTATTCGATGATGTGAACCACACAGTCACTCTTTCATTCGAGAATGCCAAACTGAACAGCAACGATATCCCTCAGCAGTTGAACATCTGGTGGAGTCGTGACAGATTCTTTGCATTCACCACACGTATTGTAGCATATCAGCAACTTGTGCTTACTAAGGAATATACAGAATAGTAACGACTTATGAAAAGATTGATTATATCAATGCTGCTGTCGGTCATCTGCACGTTTTCAGTTTTCGCGCAGCAGACATTGACAGTCAGCGGTACAGTCAAGGACGATGCCGGCGAGCCTCTCATAGGTGTCGTGGTGGCAGTGGCGGGCACAGGAAATGCTGCAGTCACGGACCTTGACGGTAATTATACATTGACAAAAGTGCCTGCAGGAGCCAAGCTCGAGGCTTCCTGCCTGGGATATACCAATGTCACCAAACCTGCTGCAGAAAAAGTGGACTTCGTGCTCTCCACAAGCACGGAAATGCTTTCTGAGGCAGTGGTTACCGGTATGACCACCACTGACAAACGTCTCTTCACAGGAGCGACCGACCAGCTTTCAGCCGTGGATGTAAATATCAGCGGTGTGGGTGAAATCAGCCGTTCGCTCGAAGGAAAATCAGCCGGAGTGTCGGTGCAGAACGTATCCGGAACCTTCGGTACTGCGCCTAAGATCAGAGTCAGGGGAGCTACCTCCATTTTCGGAGATTCCAAGCCTCTGTGGGTGGTCGATGGCGTCATAATGGAGGATGTGGTCAATGTGGATGCCAATTCCCTGTCATCCGGAGATGCCACGACATTGATCAGTTCCGCGATAGCAGGCTTGAACTCTGACGATATCGAGTCGTTCCAGATCCTCAAGGATGGTTCCGCGACTTCCATCTACGGAGCGAGGGCAATGGCGGGTGTCATTGTCGTGACCACCAAGAAAGGAACTCCTGGCGTGACCCGCGTGAACTACAACGGCGAATATACCATGCGTCTTGTCCCTTCATATTCCGAGTTCAATATCATGAACTCCCAGGAGCAGATGTCCGTTTATGAGGAAATGTACCAGAAGGGATGGCTCAACTTCACCAGCAGCGTGTATAATTCGCAGGGCGGTGTTTACAGCAAGATGTCCCAGTTGATGAACACATACGATTCCACGACCGGAAAATATCTTGTTGAGAATACAGAAGCAGGAAGAAAGGCATATCTCCGCAAGGCAGAGATGCGCAACACAGACTGGTTCAGCGAACTTTTCCGTCCGACGGTGCAGCACAGCCACTCTGTCAGCATCACTTCAGGTTCTGAGAAAGGCAGTTACTATGCGTCTCTGGGCGCGCTGGTCGATCCGGGCTGGTCTGTTCAGAGCAAGGTGAACAGATATACCGCGCTTTTCAACACTTCCCAGAAGATATTCAAGGATTACATCACCCTGAACATCATCGGAAACGCCTCATACAGACAGCAGAGGGCACCTGGTTCGCTGTCGTCTTCCACAAACCTCGTTGAGGGCTCGGTGAAGCGTGACTTCGATATCAACCCGTATTCTTATGCCCTCCGTACTTCGAGGACACTGGATCCGGACGAATTCTACACCAGGAATTATGCTCCGTTCAATATCAAGCACGAGCTGGAGAACAACTACATTGACCTGTCCGTGCTCGACACGAAGTTTCAGGCGGAGATCAAGGCGAAGCCGATAAAAGGTCTCGAACTGTCCGCCCTCGGTTCCGTAAGATATCAGCTGTCAATGACTGAGCACAATATCAGGGACAATTCCAACCAGGCTGAGGCTTACCGTTCTGCTGCCACCAAGATCATCATGAACGCGAACCCTTACCTGTACAAGGACCCGGACAATCCGACAGGGGACAAGTACACGGTCCTGCCTCAGGGAGGTATCTTGAAAAAGAATGACTACTCGGCGCTCAGCGTGGATTTCAGAGCGTCAGGAACATACAATACCGCCATTGCCGACAAGCATATCATCAATGCTTTCGCTGCGGTGGAAGTCAATTCGCTGGACAGGCACGCAAGCTCTTTTGACGGATGGGGACTTCAGTATGAGGCCGGTGAGACTCCGTTCTACATCTTAGACCTGTTCAAGAAACAGCTTGAGCAGAATTCATATTACTACAGTTTGAACAATACGCACGAACGCAATGTCGCTTTTGCCGCTACTGCTTCATACTCATACAATTACAGATACACCATCAACGGAACATTCCGTTACGAGGGCTCCAACAGACTCGGAAGGGCGAGAAGCGCCCGCTGGCTGCCTACATGGAACGTCGCCGGCAAATGGTCGGCAGACCAGGAAGAATGGTTCGATGCGCTGAAGCCGGCATTGTCCAGCATGAACTTCCGTGTATCATATTCATTGACAGCGGACAGAGGTCCGGCGTGGGTGAACAACTCTACGGCATTGTTCTATCCGAGCACTCCGTGGCGTCCTGCAACCAATATCAAGGAGCCGTCGCTCTACCAGTCATCCATCGAGAACTCCGAACTCACATACGAGAAGAAGCATGAGTTCAATGTGGGAGCTGACCTCGGTTTCATTGACGACCGCATCCTCCTGTCCTTCGATACATACAAGAGAAATAACTTCGACCTTATCGGAAGCGTTGTAACTCAGGGACTTGGCGGCGTGTCCAACAAATACGGAAACGTGGCTTCCATGAAGTCTTCCGGAGTGGAGCTTTCGCTTACCACCAAGAATATCGTCAAGAAGGATTTCTCCTGGACTACGAACTTCATATTCTCGCACATGAAGAATACCGTGACCAAGCTCAAGACTTATCAGACAATGATCAGTTATCTGACAGGTTCAGGCTATTCCATGGAAGGAATGCCGCGCGGCGCCGTGTTCTCACTGCGTTTCATGGGACTCGACGAGATGGGTATCCCTACCTTCCTGAACAAGGACGGGGAAATCACTTCCACGAACATCCAGTTCCAGGAAATGAACAATTTCAGCAACCTCAAGTATGAGGGGCCGATTGACCCGACAATTACCGGAAGTTTCGGCAACATGTTCAAGTTCAAGGGCTTCACGATGAATGTCTTCATGACTTACTCCTTCGGAAATGTGGTAAGGCTGGACCCTATCTTCTCCAACAGCTATTCGGACCTTACTGCCATGCCGAGAGAGTTCATGGACAGATACATCAACCCGGGTGACGAGAACATTACCAATGTGCCTGTAATCGCAAGCAAGCGTCAGAACAACAGCATCAGCAATCTCAGCATTGCCTACAATGCCTACAACTATTCTGACCAGAGGATTGCAAAAGGCGATTTCATAAGGCTCAAGGAGGTTTCATTGGGTTATGACCTTCCTAAGACAGCAGTTGAAAAGCTCAGACTGAAGAGCCTTTCATTCAAGATACAGGGAACCAATCTCTGTCTTCTGTATGCCGACAAGAGGCTGGAAGGACAGGACCCTGAGTTCCTCAATGCCGGCGGTGTTGCAGTTCCGATGCCGAAGCAGTTCACATTGACCTGCAAGATAGGATTTTAAATCAATGCGGATATGAAGAAATTTATAACATATTCATTGGCAGTTCTTTCTCTGATCGGGGGATTGACCTCCTGCGACAAGTTCCTGGACAAGCTCCCGGACAACAGAACTGAACTGAATTCGACTGAAAAGATACAGAAACTGCTTGTTTCCGCTTATGCTTCAAGAACTTACGTGAGATTCTTCGAGTATGCGTCGGACAACTGCGAGCTCTATAGCGAAGGAAACAAGAATACGTCCAGACTCATTGAACAGAATTATAACTGGGAACCGATAGAGGAAGCGGACAACGAGAGCAACGTGAACACTTGGCAGGCATATTACAATATGATTGCCACCGCGAATGCCGCTCTTCAGGCTATTGCCGAGCAGGGTACTCCTGAGGAGATGCTCCCTTACAAGGGTGAGGCACTTCTCTGCCGCGCTTACGCTCACCTCTGTCTGACAATGATCTACTGTCTCCCATATCATCCTCAGTATGCGTCTCAGTATCTGGGAGTTACCTATATGGACAAGCCGGAGACCACATTGAATCCGAAATACAGCCGTGGTACTCTTGCCCATGACTACGAGATGATCCAGAAGGATATCGAGGAAGGACTTCCTCTTCTGAACGACGAGGCATGGTCAGTTCCGAAATATCATTTCAACAAGAAGGCAGGCTATGCGCTTGCGACCAGGTTCTATGTCTATAGCAACCAGTGGGAGAAGGCGGTTGAGGCTGCAAATGTGGTGCTCGGCACTAACCCTTCCGAAATGCTCCGTGACTGGGCTGCGACCAGCAAGATGGCCTGGGCTTATGATACCAGGGCATTGAACTATATCAATCCTACGAACAAGGTGAACCTGCTGATCATTCCGCTCTATTCTGCAAACGGCGGTCTGTTCAATGCATGGTCTGCTACCGGCGGAAGATATGCGCACACCAACAGGATCGCCAAGATGGAGACTGTCCGTGCGAAGCGTCCTATGGGCGGTGCCTATGATACCGGCAAGCAGGACAATACTCAGTATATCTACCAGATGGTTCCGTTCTACTGGGCTGACCTCATAACCAACAAGGTGTACTGGCCGAAATGGCCTTCCCAGTGGGAGGTCGTGGACCCGGTGGCAGGTACCGGTTATGTCCGCAGCACGATGGTGGCCCTCGATGCCAATGAAGTGCTTCTGAACAGGGCTGAGGCCTATATCCAGCTCAAGGAATATGACAAGGCTGCTGCAGATATGGATACCTGGAGCTGTTCAATGTACAAGGTCGGAACCAACGGAATCCGTCATCTGACACGCGAGCTGATCGATGAGGTTTACGGCGACCCTTCTTCATCATTGTACATCAAGGAATATACAAGGGAAGAGCCTACTTCCAGGAAGCCGATTCATCCGCATGGATTCACTGTAGAGCCTGGTACTCAGGAAAATATGACCCAGTGCCTGCTGTTCTGCAAGAGGATCGATTCTCTGGAGGAGGGACTCCGCTGGATGGACCTCAAGAGATACGGAATCACCATCGACAGGTTCGATGACACCGAATACGACGACGCTACGACCTCAGGATTCGAGGCTACTGTCACATTGCCTTACAATGACTTGCGCCGCGCATTCCAGATTCCTTCCGAGTCCATAAAAACCGGTCTGGAGCCTAACCCGCGCAACAATGCGGAGACCCCTGACCATCCTTTCGTCAAATATCTTTAAGGAGAAATGAAGATGAAAAAGTATATATCAATGATATTGGCAGCCTGCTCTGTGCTGGTGATGGCATCCTGCACCAAGGATGAAGTCAGCTCCGAGAGCATTTTCAAGGAAGAGAACCACAGATATACCGAGTTCGATTCATGGCTGCAGAGAAATTATGTGGAGCCTTACAATGTCCGTTTTGAATACCGTATGCCGGACAGGGAAACCAGTTTCAATTACTGGGTGTCACCTCCTAACATCAAGGAGTCGATCATGATTGCCAAGCTTATCAAGTTCACGACTCTTGAGGCCATGGTGGAGATGATGTCTTCCGGAGACGAGACCGAGGATCCTGCATTGTTCGTGAAATCCTATTTCCCGAAGGTGCTTTTCCTCGTGGGCAGTTTCGAGATAAGCAGCAGCGGTTCCACGGCTCTTGCATCTGCGGAGAACGGTCTTCAGATCAACATCCTGGGCGTGAACTTCTTCGAATACCATAAGGATGCGGAGAGAATCGCGGGCACTATGCTCCATGAGTTTACCCATATCCTCGACGGTATCCACGGCTCTCCTGCAGAGTTCAAGGACATCACCCTCAGCGACTATGTGGGCGACCGCTACACTTCCCTTACCGATGACCCTTATCAGAAAGGATTTGTCAGCAACTATGCGCGCTCCCACTATAGCGAGGATGTGGCAGAGACCGGCGGACGTCTGATTTCCCTTACGGAAGAGGAAAGAGAGGCAATGATAGCCAAGGCAGGTCCAGTCGGCGGTCCGCTCATGAGAAAGAAGTTTGACATGCTTAAGAAATGGCTCAAGGATTCCTACGGAGTGGATTCCGAAAGATGGTGTGAAATCTATCATCGCCGTATCGCTCAGCTGGACAGCCTGGATTGGGAATCACTTGACGAATAAACCCGAATCGATATGAAAAGAATTATAACATATATTCTGTCAGCGATGATGCTGCTCTCTTTGGCTTCCTGCTATAAGAGTTCCAGAATCTTCGACGAGACGGCCGCACAACGTACAGAAGACCGCATCGAGCTCTGTCGCAGTGCACTGGTAGCCCGCGAAACATGGGTTATGGAGTATTTCCCGGATGAGGACCTCCGTTACGGTGGATGGATCTACGTGTTGCAGTTCTCGCCGGACTATACAGTGAAAGTCTGGTTCGAGGGAGCCGGCTTCGTACCTCAGGCTGACCCTGTTACGGAGTCAGAATACAAGGTGGAACTGGGTACCGGTCCGATGCTGAAATTCTGCACCAACAATGACTACATACATTTCTTCTCCTTCCCTGGAGGCCCGAACGGTGGCGGATATCGCGGCTGGGGCGGTGATTTCGAGTTCACCGTCATGTCGATTTCCGACAACTATGACGAGATCATCCTGAAAGGCCTGAAGTCATTCAACAGAATACGGCTCACACCGCTTTCCGGCGATGAAACACCTGAAAACTATATCGCCAAGGTGCATGACAGCGAAAAGGCCGTGACCAAAAAGTCATTCGACCTTTGTGTGAACGGCAAGGTGATCGGAACTGCTACCAGGGAATCTCTTCCTGATTTCAACAATTACGAGAGATACTACAAGAGCAAGATCTGGACATTGTCCTACGAGATGCCTGTCCAGGCCACTGACGAGAATGGCAACCCGATGACAGACGAAAGCGGCGCTCCGGTTTACAAATCCGAGAAGGTCGTGGAGAATGTCTGTGCCATAAATCTTCCTGACGGAGTGATGAAGCTTTACAAGCCATATTCGTTCAAGGGCAACTGCATCGAAGGACTGGACGGCCAGACTGTCAGCGAATTCAAGTGGACGCATGGCGTGTTCTCATCCAAGGACTACTATTCTGGAACAGATTCGTTCTATCAGATAACTCTTCAATAATATAGTAGATGAAAAACAGAATAATATATATGACGCTTCTTTCCGCATTGGCCCTGACCGCCTGCGGAAAAGAAGAAGCGAATGAGCCGGAGAAAGATGCGCCGATGACTTCTTCGGAGTACATTTCATTCAAGGTGTCAGCCTCCTCGCCTTCTGAGTCGGCTGTCATCACCTGGGAAGCGGTTTCCGACCGTATCGGGGTGTTCGTTTCCGAAGCCGGTACCGGTTCGGCGTTGAATGACAATGCCTATTATGACGCATATACATCCACCGCATCATCCCGTTTCTTCCCGCTCCGTGACGCTGACAAGCTCAAATGGGAAGACGACAAGAAATATGACGTGGCCCTGTATTATCCGTTCACTACCAAGATGACGGATGCGGCCTCCATCCCGGTTTCAGTATCCGAGAATCAGGTGGTATCGATTCCTCTGACCACGACGCAGCTGAAGAGAAGCCAGATCTTCGTATCTTCAGTCAAATCAGTTGAGCGCCCGGACAACGGCATTCTCGAAATGTCCCTTGCACCTGTGGTCTCTTTCGTGAAGATCAATGTCTCTTCCAATCTGCCTGTAGCCTGCAATTCCGTAAAGATCTCAGGCGAAGACGGAACGGCACTTGCCTTCAAGCATGCGAAATATGACCTGTTCACTTCCAGCCTCTCTGAAATAGACTCGGTAAGTTCTGTGATCAATGTCAAGCCAGCCTCACCTGTATATCTCAGGCGCAAGGCTACAGAGTTCATTGTCAATGTTAATCCGCAGTATGCCGGCAAGACATTGACCATAGACTGCGACCTCGAAGGCGCTGACTTTGAGAAAGTTGTCGTCGATGTTCCGGAAGGCGGATTCAAGCCGGGAACCTGTGTTTCCTACAATGTCGGAATGAGCGCAGACCCTGTGCTCCTGAGCGCGGACGGTACTGCCAACACCTATATCGTGAACAAGGCTGACTGCCTCTATGCTTTCAATGCGAAGGTAAAGGGCAACGGCAGTACGAAGAGCATCAGCTGGAGCTACGACGGGGAACCGCACAGCACCGCATTCGATGCCGCTTTGACCCCTTCTTCCGCAGAACTTCTGTGGTACAGCATCCCTGAAGGCGAGGGCGGATTTGTCAATGCAAGTCCTGTTTCTGTCGGAAGCGTGATGTATGACGAAGTTGACGGCCTCGTCTATTTCAAGACACCGAAGACTTTTGTGAACGGCAATGCCGTGATCGCTGCGTTGAATGAGTCCGGTGAAATCATCTGGAGCTGGAACATCTGGACCGTGGAAGGCTGGGATGCCGATGCGACTTCCAGGAAGGCCGGCCGTTATACGGTCATGGACCGCAACCTCGGAGCCGTGCTCGGACTTTCTGCAAAGGACATCTCTGACAATGTGAAGGCAGCCGGAGCCATCGGCAACTACTATCAGTGGGGCCGTAAGGATCCGTTCCCTGCAGCATCTGAATATAAATCGGCTACGAACGTACAGGAAGGCTGGGGCAACCCTGCTTACACCACCCTTGATGAATATCAAGTCGATGGGGACAAGATCTTCTCTTCCGACAGGGCCAAGAACGCCAGGATGCTCCATGCTGAACTCGGTTCGGGCTATTCGCTCCAGCAGGCCGTGGACGAGTCAGTAAAATATCCTCACAAGTGGATGTTCGGAGGCAACAACGATGCTGTCTATCCTCAATACAGTTGGTTCTCAGGAGAAGGCGACTTCCAGGCAAAATCCATTCTGGACAATGAGCAGTGGCGCTATCTCTGGGGCAGCACTGACAACATCAGCAATGATAAGACCATCTATGACCCGTGTCCGGCAGGTTGGAAAGTGCCGACAGCAGATGCCTATGCGACATTCTTCGCTTCTTCCGGTTCCGCAGCGGGCGGTCATGGAGTCTATGTTTCAGAATATGACCTCTATTTCCCATTTGCGGGACAGAGAAAGGCCGGTTTCGGAGGCTCAGTCATTTCGGCTTCAGGTGAAGTTATGATGGCTTCTGCAAGTGTCGCCAACTCTCTTTATCCGATCCGCTCATCTGTCGGCTCGAACGGCGCAGGCGTCAAGATCACTCAGAGTAACAGCTACTCCGGTGCCGGACTGCAACTTCGCTGCGTGAAGGAAAATGTGGACGGAAAAGCTCCGGAATACGGCAAACAGACCGGTCACAGGGCAGCACTTATGGGCGACTCCATCACAAGGACCTGGAAAGACCGCGGACGTCTGGCCTTTTTCACCGAGAACAGCTACCTTAACTGTGGAATCGATGGACAGACCTCAAGCAATATGATTGACCGTTTCGGTCCGAACCTCGTAGATGACAATCCTCAATGTGTGGTGATTACCTGCGGTACGAATGACCTTGCTGAAAATATGTCCGGTGATGGCTACCGGGTTCACGTGAGCAAGGAGAATCTTCTTGCCAACATCGCACTTATGTCCAGGATTGCCGAAGATATGGGAGTTCCGGTCATACTCGGTTCGATTTGTCCGACAAGGAGCATGTGGTGGAAACCGGATGCTTGGAAAGCGGAGTTTGACGGAGACTACATCGCATCTAAGGTTATCGAGGCCAACAAGCTCATCAAGGCATATGCTGCCGAGAGAGGCTATCGTTATGCAGATTACCACAGTGCTCTGAAAAATGATCAGAACGGTCTGGCTGACGAGTACTGCTGGGTATTCGGCAAGAATGCCGACGGAACATTGAACCTTGATTCCGTTCATCCGAATGCGAAGGCATTCCTTGTTATGGAAGGGATTCTGAAACCTCTCATCGACGCCGCACTTTACGACCCGTCAGAGGCTAACCCTGGAGGCGGAAAGATAGACGACATGGATAAATGGAAATGGTAAACTGTTAATGCGTAAAATTATGAATATCAAATATATATCAATGATTGCCCTGGCATCTGCCCTGATCGGCTGTTCCAAGAACGGACAGATGGATGAGGACATCCTGTCTGACGGACCTGCCTTTTCTGCAGATTTTCTGCAGCAGGAAGTGCAGAGCAAGGTGACTCATACCGATGACGGCAATGCATTGAAACTCGCTTGGGTGAAATCCGACAAAATCGGAATCTGGGCAGAGGCTGAAGGCAAGTCCCTCCAGTCCAACAGCGCATATCTCGCTGACCAGGAAGGTACCGGAACGACGTTTTCATATCAGTCCCGTGCTCAGAGAATCCGCTGGGCAGGGGACAATACCCCGCAGTCGTTCTATGCCTGCTATCCTTTCAATGCCGACAGAGGCACGGACCCGCATAAGGCAAAGGTGGGGATTTCGGCTTTACAGTCCCAGTACTCAAGCGGCTCTACAGCGCACCTTGCTGAAAATGACTTCATCTGGGCTGCCGTGGAGAATGTCACCAAATCCGATGATGCGGTGAACCTTACTTTCCATCATGCTTTTTCCGTACTGGATCTGGAACTGACCACTGATACCAGGATGAAGCTGGATGCATTGATTTTCCGCTGCACTTCCAACAAGGATGCTGCCGTGGCATTCGAGAACGCCAGCATTGACCTGAGTACCGGCAAACTGGATCTTACAGGGGCAACAACCTCGCCTGAGGTGCGTCTGGACTGCGATTTTGCGACTTCCTGGCCGGCAGCATCGCATGTTTACCTGGTCTTCAACCCGGCGCTGGCAGGGGAGACCATGCAGCTGGTTGCGGTCATCGGAGGCAAGGAGAAGCTGATCATGGAGAAGCAGGTTCCGGAAGGAGGCTTCCCGGCAGGCAAGGTGATCAATGTGGTGGCTGATTATGAGGTGCCTGGTGATGTGGCCATCAAGATCAAGGATCTGGGTGAACTTTCCACGTCCAACTGCTACCTCGTTTCCGAGGCCAACCAGTTCTACAAGTTCAAGGCTACAGTGAAGGGCAACGGCTATATCCCTGCAGCGCTTTCAGCAGTGACTGGCTCTGCGGACATTGCTCCGAAATCCGTCCTCGTCCTCTGGTACAACACCGTCCAGAAGGACAACAAGTGGGTGGACGCCTGCCCGATTCTGCTTTCTTCGCTGGTGTTTTTTAGGGACTATGTCTATTTCGACACGCCTAAGGAGTTCGTTCCGGGCAATGTCGTGATTGCGGCATTTGCCGAGGAGGGCGTTACCTACGACAATATAGAGGTGGATGAGAATAAGAATATCACCAATGCGACGCTTCTCTGGAGCTGGAACATCTGGGCCGCAGATGGTTATAACCCGGATGCGACGGCTGTCATTTCCGGAGGTAAGACATTCATGGACAGGAATATAGGAGCGGCGATTTCCGGTGTCGGCTCAAAAGGTGAATATGAGCCTGCCTATGCAGTGGGCAACTATTATCAATGGGGCAGAAAGGATCCGTTCCCGTCCATTGCGGACTATTGCAACTATTGGCCTTGCCAATACGCCAACACTCTCATCGGAACTCCTACATACACTCCGATCGTAGCTTTGAGGGTCAATGGCCAGAGTGCTGCGAAGAATGTGGACAACCAGGTCTGGGGTTACCGGACAAAAGACGACGGTTCGTTCAACATTGATTCGTCTTGGCATACTATAGAGAGGAACAGCATCGCGGCTCCGTCTTCGTCCAACAGCGTCTTTGCTGGTTATGCCGTGGAACATCCTTACGTCTATATCCTGAATTCCAAATATCCAGACGGCGGCTATTATCCGTGGGTAACGACCAATGACCAGAGTTACAGGGCGTTCTGGGGCGGCTCTGAATCGAAGAAAACACTCTTCGACCCTTGTCCTGCAGGCTGGCGTGTCTGCAACAAGGCTGAGGCTCAGTCGTTTATGCAGACTGTTTTCAGCAGCGCCACACTGGCTGCCAATCTTGTCGGATATGAGTATGACGGACATTATCTGCCGATGACCAGTTCGCGAAGCAACACGCATTTCAGGACTGAGACCGTGAAGTCTTGCGGATACGAGACCATATCCTACATGTGGACATCGGAATCAGTTACGGCCCACAATTACGGATATGCCTATGCTGCTGCGATGGTCGCTCCGCCAAATTATGCGGACAAGAACCAGCCGAAGACTCTCAAGGAAGTGAGAGTTGAAGACAACAAGTACTTGGCGTCAAGTTGCCCAGTCCGCTGCGTGAAAGAATAAAAAGTTTAACTAATTAATAACATTAATCATGAACAAAAAACAGAACGGAGCAGCTGCTCCAAAGCGTTATGAATCACCGGCTCTGGCGATTCTCGATGTGAACCTCGAAAACGGTTATGCCAGCGGCGGGAATATTGGAGACTATAAGCAAGAACAGATGTCATTCGGCGATGCTTACGGTTATTATGAAGAACTCTACTAATAATCATTGGCTATGAAAAAGAATTTGATTACGGTCCTGTCGTTGCTGGCTGTTGTCGGCTGCCAGAAGGCTCTTGTAAATGAGCAGGAGCAGGACAATACTCCGATTACGGTCGTTGCTTCCCTGGGGAGCGGCTCGACTAAGACGATGATGACGGATGCTGGTATAGGATCTAATCTCAAGTCATCTTGGCTTGAGAGTGATAAGTTGGGTGTGTATGGTTTTAGACAAGACGGTAAAAATCTGATAAATATCGGAAACAACAGCCGGTTTGATTCCAAGGGGACTGGCGAGCGCGTTGATTTTACGCTTAACAATTCCGATAAAAAATTAAATTGGATTTATCGGGGTTCTATGCATACCTTCTATGCGTATTATCCTTATTCTGCCAATGCCGGAGATGATTATACTAAGGTGGCGTTCACGATTCCTTCAACACAGAACCAGGCTGGAAAAGGAGATCTGAGCCACATTACGGCTTATGATCTGTTGTATTCTACAGCGGAATCGATGTGGAATGGAACTAACGGGACAAATGTGGAAAAGGTGATTGATTTCTCGTTCCATCATGCCTTGTCCGTTCTGGCGATATCTATTTCTTCTGAATTTGAGGGCCAGAGAGTCAGCAGAATACGTTATGTGTTCAGTGACAAAAATGAAAAGCTGGCTGTCTCCAAGGGAACGTTGAATATCGGAACAGGAGAAATCAATGTTGAAGAGGGATCTAATGAAGTGGTATTGTCGGTGCAGCCTACAGTGTTGTTGTCTGCCGAACCTTCTACCTTCTATATTTTGGGTACCCCTGGTCATGCCTCCAAGGAGTTTACGGTATTTGCGACAATCAATGGAAAAGAGATTGAACTTGCGAAGAAAACCATAAATCCGAAAGGAATCTCGGTTTCTGCGAAGTCGGAACTTTCTTTGTCCCAGACCGAGGAGGTTGCCAAGGATATTTACGAGGATCTCAGTTCTGTTGAGACGGCCAATACATATCTGATTTCCAAAGTCGGAAAATATAAGTTCAATGTCCAATTGAAGGGAAATGGCGCTATTCCTGCCGCATTGTCAGATGTTGTTGCATCCAATGAAATTGCTCCGAAGTCCGCACTTGTATTATGGTACAATACTCTTCAGACCAGCAATACTTGGGTAGATGCTTCTCCTGTCGATGTGTCTTCCGTTGCATTGGGAGAAGATGGATATGTGAGATTCTCTACTCCTGAAACATTTGTCTCTGGCAATGCTGTCATCGCAGTGTTTGCTGAAGAGGGTGTTACCTATGACTCTATCACGGCAGACGAAAACAAAGTCATCAACAATGCGACACTTCTCTGGAGTTGGACCATTTGGGCTGCTGAAGGCTATGATCCTGAGACTACAGCAGTTAATGCGGATGGCAAGGTGTTCATGGACCGTAATATCGGCGCGGTGATTTCCGGTGTTGGTTCGACAGGCGAATATGAACCTGCCGGAGCGGTCGGCAACTACTATCAGTGGGGCAGAAAAGACCCGTTCCCGTCAATTTCGGACTATTGCAACTATTGGCCTTGCCAATACGCCAACACTCTCATCGGAACTCCTACATACACCCCGATCGAGGCTCTGAGGGTTAACGGCCAGAGTGCTGCGAAGAATGTGGACAACCAGGTATGGGGTTATAGGACAAAAGACGACGGCTCGTTCAACATTGATTCGTCTTGGCATACTATAGAAAGGAACAGCATCGCGGCTCCGTCTTCGTCCAACAGCGTCTTTGCAGGTTATGCCGTGGAACATCCTTACGTCTATATTCTGAATTCCAAATATCCAGACGGCGGCTATTATCCGTGGGTGACGACAAATGACCAGAGTTACAGGGAATTCTGGGGTGGCGCCGACTCGAAGAAAACTATCTTCGATCCATGTCCTGCCGGTTGGCGTGTCTGCAACAAGGCCGAAGCTCAGTCGTTTATGCAGACTGTTTTCAGCAGCGCTATCTTAGCTGACAATCTTATAGGATATGATTTCGACGGACATTATCTGCCGATGACAGATTTGCGAAGCAACAAGCATTTCAGGACTGAAACAGTGAAGTCTTGTGGAAACCCGACTTACTCGTATATGTGGACATCGGAAACAGTTACGACCCACAATTACGGATATGCCTATGCTGCAGCGATGATTGCTCCGCCAAATTATGCGGACAAGAATCAGCCAAAAACTCTCAAGGAAGTGAAGTTTGAAGACAACAAGTATTTGGCATCAAGTTGCCCAGTCCGCTGCGTAAAAGAATAACATCAGATTAATTGATACACACAAAGGGTGGCCGAAAATCTCGACCACCTTTTTTCATTGCCTTTTCCCGTGTAGCTGAAGTAGCCGAACGGACGGGCAGCACGGCGGACGTGGCCGGCCCACGGCCTCGGGAACTACATGTCATCCATTGACAGACCCTTGTAGGAAATTCTATATCCTTTGAGCTCACCAGTGGCACGCAGGAAAGCTGCTGCCTTGCGGGTGACGAAGAAATAAAGTATTATTACTGTCCGCTAAAACTTTTTGACAGCACAAAAAAT
>ULTD01017143.1_pt1 | contig 19127 bp, 31 predicted proteins | sample 1957321 | NCBI WGS metagenome assembly ULTD01 (sample SAMEA4835726, study PRJEB28245) | human gut metagenome | biome: gut microbiome; material: fecal sample | place: Denmark | collected 2008
GTGGAGGATGGTGTGATTAACATGATGGGAAGCATTCCAATTCCGAACACCAGATTTTATCTAACCAGCGTTGACGGTAAGAAATGGTTTATAACAGAATATTACAGGACTGCACCATTCAATCCTGCAAAAGAAACATACGATTTATACAAAGCGTTTGCGGAAGCGTTCCGAGAAAACGAGAGAGAAGAGCAGAAATTTTCCGAGGAACTTAAAGAGGCAGCGAAGAAAGCCTACGCCAAAGGTTTGTCTGCAGGACGGCACAGCCATCTGTTAGCACCTGCGAGTTTGAGTGAAGGCAGACCGGGACGGGAGCAATATGATGGATTCTATGCGTGGTATGCTGCGCATGGGAGGTAACGATATGAAAAAGAAAACGAAAGCAGTGATGCAGATACTTCTCATGCTGGTGATGGCGATTCTGTTTGCATTCGTACCGATTTCCTATATGCAGCAGGTTATCAGAACGAACCTGGCTACGGTTGAGCCTTCTCAATTGGAGCAATATGTGAAGAAGCCCATTGCGCTTGACTCTGAAGACTATAACATTGTATCCAACATCATTATGTGGGAGCGGCATCAGGCTACAAGCGATGAGCTATCCGGCGATTACGTGACAGCTTTCTATCCGATAAAGGTATACACCAAAAGTGGTGATGATTACATCATCGCGGCCGAGTTTGATGATAGCGAAAAAGGCTCCTATATCTATAGTCATGCTCCTATTAAAGGCAATATCCTGGCAGTACCGGCAGAACACCTGGAGGAATATCAGGAAGCAATTGGAGACATGAACGCATATCCGTACTATATCAGCGTAGACAGCAGCTCAGACGCCGAGAATTTTTGGGCATCGTTTCTGTGCGGATTCCTTTCACTGCTGTCTGCAACAAGCGCAGTTCTGCTAATCAAAATGCAAATGGAGGGGGCAAACAACTAATGGGGTGGTATCACGTAAACAACACCGGGAAAGGCATTACCCTTGGAGACGGTGAGGAAGTCCATTACAACGAGGATTATCTGGCAAAATACGCTCCGACAAAAGAAGAAGTTCTCGATTCAGTGCCATCTTTCAAAAATGAAGACCTCAAAGGGTATGAATCCTGGCCGCTGTACATGAAATTCGTTGCGGCAGCCGGTGATTGGTACAATCTGCGCCGGGCCAAGGACTACGGAAGTGACTGCTTAAAAGAAGATGCACATATCATCTATGCGAATGCACTGTGCCGTGTTTTTGAAAAATGCTACGGTTATCCCGCCGGGAGCTTTTACAGCACCTTTGACTACGATGGCAACACGATGATTTTCTGCGCCATTGATTGGCCGCCGAAAGAGTATAACGAAAAGCTCGCCACTCTGACCGAGAAAAAGCTCGAAGCTGAACTACGCGAATTTCTGGTCAACGTCACGGGCAATAAGAGTTATGCAAGACGTAATCTGGAACTCTGTGAGGAATATATCAAGGAATGAAAAGGATAGAACCTAATATCATTGAAACCAACTACTATACCCTCGTATCTGCCAATGAAGGGGTGGGGAAGACGTTCTGGTGTAAGCGCCAGATTGCCAAGGTGCTGCGTACCACCTCAGACCGAATCATTGTCTTTGATGTGACAGGGGAGTACGCAGACTTTGTGTTGGACCATGACCGTATCGTTCCAGGTCGTATCCCGATGATTCTGCATCAATATAAGATTACGGACGATAAGCCCGTTGTGGCGCATACCATCGAAGTCGATATGGCGATGGGGAAGCAGCCCCAACTTATTGTCCATGATGTGAGCCGAACTATGACCTACACATGGCATAAGGGCGTGCTTGCCATTACCGCATCACTCATTCATTATCTGGCAGGCAGGGAACACACCAAGACCTGGCTATTTTTGAATCTTGACCCGTATTCCTTTAAGGATGAAAGCGAGCCGTCCTGGACGGTGCTCGAACGGTTTGTAAAGCAGCATGGGCAGGAGGTAATGCCTGTATTTACATCTCGGAAACTCGGCGTGAAAGAAATCAATCGACGACTAAACATCAAATCTTGAGCGGGGTTCTCCCCGCAGCTGCCTTTACGCAAAGAGGCCTCCACGAGGCGGGCAGCGGGCAACAGCTACGGCTGGCAGACGACTTTGCACTCTAACAATCTATCGGGAAACCGAAAACAAATAACATATTTTGGAGGATATTTATGACTTCTGAACAGGTTCGTATCGCACTCACCGCCAACGCCGTTACCCGCTCGACCCGTACCGGCTTCGATTTTGAGGACCCCTGCGGCAAGACGCTGGACGAGTTTACCAAGGGCGCTACGCTTCAGTGCCTGCGTGTTGCCCAGCAGATGCAGCAGCCGGGCTTTGAAAAGGTATTGGCTGCCCAGATTTTCCCGTGCTATACCATCGCCAACTGGAACCAGACCAAGGTCATCTATGATTTCGGCAAGGATTTTCTGGAGCTGCTGATGGATACCGATGACCTCACCATCCATCGCGAGGTGCTGGAGCGCCTGCCGTTCAAGAACTTCTATGTGCCTCTGTACAACAGCGTAGACTACTGCGGCATGTTCGTACATATCGAGTTTGATACAAAGACGGATGACACCTTCGTTGGCATCGTCCTCGTGGGCCCGGTCCAGAACGAAAAGGAGAACTTCGCGTTCCTGTCTCTGCCCGCTTGGATTAAGGAGGGTCAGAGCCTGACGGAGGCGACTCGCAGCACGAAACAGTACATCGAAAAAGCATCTTCGACTCGCGATAAAGATGACATCACTATTCCTGAAACGCTGGACGCTATCCCGTCTGTTTACGGCGAAGGCACGCCCTATGTCCGCCTCGCAATGCTGTGTGCCTACTACCTTGCCAGCAAAGGCGCGGAGATTCGTCTGGACAGTCCGAAAAAGGACGAGCGTCCTGTCTTTACGTTCAAGGGCCAGACCAAGAAAGTCAATATCAAGACCTTCGTGGTGGGCCATTATCTGATGGAGCGTTACAAGAGGGAAGCAAACGGTAAGGCTCCCACCTGGCGGCACTATTGGTGCGGCAATGGCCGCGAGCGCCGTGAGTGCAAGTTCTCCTTCTGATTCCTATGGGTATCGTTGATATTTGCAGAGTGGCGCTGTTCTCCATAACGGCTATCCTTTTCGCTGCAAATGGTGTTTATAACTTGTATTTTGGGCGTAAAGCCTTCCAAGAAGTAACCTATTGCTGCGGCAAAAGAAAATACCTATCACCCGAAGATACTCTGAACCATACGGTACGAATCCTTGTCATTAGCTGTGTGATTTCAACGGCATTTGCTTTGTTGGCTTTGCGCTTAATTGAAGTCAATAAGGTCGAAGCTCAACTCATGCTGAACTACTGTTTAACTGTGTTTGTTTGTTTAGCGTTTGACATTTCGCTGCTGATGGTATCCGCAATTCCTCTTGCATTCGGGAAATTGGCGTCGGTCCGAAAGGTATTACCCATCTATACAAAGGTTATCTGGGCTGGAAAAGCAGGATGGTGCTTTGTATCTGCTATCGGGTTTACAAAGATGGCGATTCACTATCTGGCTGCACTGTGAGGGAATGCCTATGGGTACTAAGAACTATGTCGTTGATGACCGCTGCATTGTTCCGCCGGAAATCAAAATGCTGAGCGCTGCCGAACTGGCTGAAAAGATTGCGGAGTACGAGCAGGTCTTGCCACCTCTAAAGCATAACGAGGCGGAAATCAAACTACCTATCCATATAGAGTAAAGGAGCTTTTATGAGCACTGAACTTGTCGCTATTGAGCGCATCATTATCGGGAAAGGCGAGAAGGGTGCCGAGCAGGTACGTAAAGATTTGGCGCGATATTTGCGCCAGTTCCTCGATACCGCCAGCATCGAGTCCATGAGTCTTAGCGCAATGGTCATCAAACTTGACGGGAAAACTGTTCTGGACATTCACGACAAGACCGGCGGGAAGGGGCTTGATGGTCTCGATACCAGCTGGCAGCATACGTCCGAAACAGAAGAAGCTGTTTCTGGCATTCTCCGTGATGTGGACGTAGAAGCGTTTCTGTCTTACGGCATGATTCACTACTTCAGCCACAGCATCTTCTACGGCTCTGCATTCTGGAGTGATGTCTTGCAGGATTGCGGGGCTGAATCGGTCCGGTATCAGGGCCTTGAATACTACGACGTGGACAGCCATGTGTCGATGCTGACCTTTGATGGCAAGACGCTGTGCGACAGTCCCGATTATGTGTCGGAAGAAGCGGTAAAGGACATTCCTTTCTGGTTCTGCTACACCTTCGAGATGGAGCTGGAAGCAGGGGAGACCTTCACCGTTCAGCAGGTCGATAAGATGCTGGCCGCAGTTCAGTCCGTCAAGAGCGTCTTCGGCCGCGAAGAAGGCGATGCGGCAGATGTAGATGAGGGTTGCCTCTCTATCTGTACAAGTGTCACCCTCAAACCTAACCAGATTCAGGACTTTACAGCATTCCTCAAGACAATGCTTGACATTGCAGAAGAGTCCGGCGGCTCGCTCAGCTACACGGCTGAGTTCGTGCCGATTCAGATGGATATTTTCGCCGCCATGATTCTGGACATGGACAAAGATGGTATTATGCCTCGGTTCTTCAAGTTCTAATTCGGATTAGTGATACGCAGCCGCTTCCTTCGGGAGGTGGCTGCTTTTTTCGTATCTGCGAAAATTTGATGATTTGTGCGAATTGCAGATAATAAAAATCAGATACATATTGGGAGGGAGGAAAGAACATGTTTCCGTTTTTCAAGAAAAAAGAGCCGGTCAAAGCACCTGAGCCCGACGTGATTCACGAAGATGGTGGCATTTGCATTGCCAATCGCTGGTGGTTTGAGCCAGAAATAGGAGAACTGTCCTTCAATATGACAGATTCTTCTAAGCACAGGAGCTCGGTCATTTCTATCGTGGGGAGCCACGGTACAGGCAAGAATTTCACCAGCAAGCTTATTCTCTATCGGCTTTGCAAAGAAGGGGCGCAGGCAACAGTTCTTGTGAGCGGGTTGAGCCGACAGAAATATGGATATATGTGCGACCTGTTGGGCGGTAAAACCGTTTTCCTTGGCGAAAACGCTCACATCAATTTGTTCGATATACGTAAACCAAACGAGGATAGATGTAAAGGTTCTGTGCTGGAGAGAAAAATTCGTGAATTGCTGGCTGTGTTTAAGACTCTGATGCCCGGCATTATACCAAAGCAAACTGCTCTTTTGGACATGATGCTGCATGAGGTTTACAAAAAGAAAGGCATTACGCTTGACAACGCGAGCCTGTTTGTAGAAGGGACAAACCAGTACAAAGAGTTTCCTACCATCGAAGACCTGTACATGACCATTAAACTTTCAAAAGTGAAAGAGCTTGAAGAATTTGCTGACCGGCTTTCGCTTTTCGTTGACGGTCCCTATGGCTGGTTCAACTACAAGACAGATATTGATTGGGACAGTCCATTCCTTGTTTTGGACTTTATGGAGTATAAAGGCAAAATCAACAAAGATAACAGCGCCAAAGAATTTATGATGGCTTACTGTTTTGAAATCCTGAGTGAACGGATGCAAAACGATGCAGACAAAAAAGCCATCTTGTTGTGCGATGTGTTTTTTGGCGAAAGTCAAGACGTTATGAAGTATGGCCCTTATATGCTGGAGCAAGACACCACGCTGGGCTGGAGTAAATATATTTGCCAGAACGCAATGCTGAACAACTGCACAGTAATTTCCGCAACCAGCGTCTTTAACTATGACGAGGACCTTGCGTTTCTTCACGAAATTATGCTTGATGCCGATGTTCAGGTATATCACCACATTTGGAGCCATCTAGTTCCAGAGGTGGCAAAAGCATGCCATCTTACCAAGAAACAGGCGGAGCTCATTTCTGACCTTACTATTGCTCAAGTCTATATTTTGGCTGACGGTAAATTCATTTGGGGACGGGTAGATGCGAGCGAAGAAGAATACAAAACGCTTACCGAATATCCTCCTGATATCAGAGTTTATGGGAGAGACTGGCAATGAATATCGCTTTATTCGCAATCTCAACATTTATCGTCATCATCTGTATTGGTATTCCGGTTGCTACCCACCCTCGTTGGTTTAAAACCTATGAAGAGAAAATACATTCGGCAAAAGACAAAGGCTACTGCGCTATGGCAACGCCTGTCAAAATCCAAGACCAGCCGTATAACTCCAATGAACCTGCCTATAAGAGCCACAACTATTCCGTCACATATCAATTTGAGTTTGCAGGCAGGATATATACAAAGCGCCGCCAACAGAATGACTACCCGGAGCCAAGGATGTTCTATTTTCCGAACGGGAACCCAAAAAGAGCATTTTGCTGCAGGGAAGACCAGCCCATGACATTCGGTAGCTGGATTCCGGTGCTTATGCTTGTTGCAGTCGGCATCGTATATCGAATTCTATCTATATTTGCATAAAGGACTTTTAGGCTATTCAACCTGCGGACTCTTTGCAGCATCTGTAATCTTGGCAAGAGCGACAAGTATGATGAAAATAGCTTGAACTGAAAGAGGTGAAACATGTACAACTACGGTAAGCCAATTGACTTTGGTGATTGGCTGATTGACATGCCGGACGAGTTTTCGTTCTGGATTGAGGACCAAATGGCAATGATAACGCCCTTGGATATTGTGCTGGTGGCCGCAGGCTTGCTGGGAATTATCGGGCTCATCTGGTTTCTGGTCACACGTCATGCCAAGAAGAATGTAGAACAGACGAGTAACATCCTCGATGGGCTACGAGAAATCAATCAAGGCTATGAGTTCTATGATGTCGATGCGGAAATCACGCTGGAGTATCCTCAAGATACGAAGGAAGACTATGAAAACGCTTCTTTTGACCGGCTCTTTATGAGCACCGTCCAGAAGAAAATTGATGCGTTTGAAGAGGTCTTCGGTTGGGCCAATAGCAACAACATTCAGTTTGGAATGTACAAAAAAGAACTCGAAGGCCTGCCAAACTGGACGGAGAAAGATGACGATTGCGGCCGCCGGGTGCCGTTCCGCCTCTATCACAAGTGGGAACAGAAGCTCGTGAACGATGCGGTGTATGGCACACCTGTCACACAGCCTGTCTTCCATGTGGTCAAACAGTATACTCCCGCAAGGGGAAAATCACTCGCTGAGACCCGTACATATTCTATGGCAGAGGCTAAGGAGTTTGTGAAGCTTGCAAAGGAACATGAGGCAGAGAAGCAAAAACGAGCAGCAGCTCGCAAGGCTGCATCTGCCGAACTTCGTTACTCGGTCTTGCAGCGTGATGAGTTCCACTGCACTCTCTGCGGCCGCTCACCAGCGGAGGGTGTGAGCCTTCATGTCCAGCCCATCATGCCGCTTCCTAAAGGCGAGCAGCCTACGGCAGATTATTACCGCACTGTCTGTAATGAATGCCTGGAGGTGAACCATGTATAAAATCTGCCCTACATGCTTTGAAATGCTAAATAGAGCAAATGCCAATCGAGTCAGAGCTTATACACCTAAACAAAGTGCTATTGTTAGTCATAAACGCAATTCGTTCCAGTTGGAACACAATGTTTCGGAAATGGGACGTATTGTAGCAAAAGCAACTCCTAAAAAGTTATAAGTGGAGGAGGCGTAATTTGTTATGATTGAAACGAAATCAGGCGTCAGCCTTCGTATCAATGGTACGGTCATCTTTGCTTCCAATAATGTATCCTACTGGTTCATCAATGGCCGCCTAATTCGGAGTGATGGCGAAATCGAAGGAGAAGCCACAACCATGAAAGACGCAGTCGCTATTGTGCTTGAAAAGTACGGCGGCAGAAAGGAGCCAATCAATGGATGAAATCAGGACCAATAGCGGAGTAACTCTCCGGGTATCCAATGGAAGCACAATCTACACCTCTGACGGTAAAGCATTCTGGTGCTGCGGCTCGATGCTCGTAGGTAACGGAACCGTCATCAGCTATAAATGTAAATCGGCAGAAGAAGCGCTGGATATGGTTGCGGCACTTTATAACGGCCGTGCCAAATAAAATAGGCTGTCACCTCAAACTCCGGGGTGGCAGCCTTCTTTTTTGTTTTACAGGGCATGATGGCATACATGCTCAAAATCGACGAGCAGTTCTTTCGCAGCTTTCTGCATATACGCCGCAGCCGACTCATCATGGTCTTTTTCAGATAAAAGTATCAGGCACGGGCGGTTCATGGCGGTCGAACCACTACAGTGGCAGGAGAGCAATTCTTCTCCAAATTCGTGATTAAGGATAGCAGTAAGGCATTCGCCCATCAAGGCACAATCGTCATCCTTTGCCAAAAGCCTATCCGCATCATCGTAGTTAATGCGGCCGTTATCGAGACATACACGGTCAAGAAACGCCCGAACAGTGTCAGATACAATCATAGCGTCTATAGTCTGGCGATGATTCTCAAGAAAAACATAAAATATAATCTTTTCAATTTCATCCAGGTAAAAGCCAAAGCCTGTAATGCGAGTCTTGGTATCGGTTTGTGTCATAGGGAACACCTCATCCATCTTTTCTATTTGCATTATAACACATAAAACACAAAAATGCGAGATTTGACGCTATTTATTAAAAGCGTGATAACAATTTCTAAAGAAACCATGTACATGTCGTAAGGTTCCTTGTTCATCCGTGCGAATCGAGTATCATTGTAGGTAAACTGATAAAGAGATGAAAAGGAGATGTGTATATGAGTGATTTCAACCCGAAAAACGACCCGCAAGTCCAGGCATACATTGCCTTCGTGGAAGACTTCAAAGAGTTTATTCGCAGAGAGGATAGAGTCGGCAAAGACCAGTACAAGCTGGTCAATCTCTATGGTGAGAAGGGGCTGGATGACCCCGATGCCAAGATTGTGACTTTGCAGGACGAAAAGGCTCAGCTGCTTGCCGCAGCCAGCTGTGACCTTGCAAAAGCAACGCTCTGGCTGTATTACTTCCGCGACAAGTTCACAGACATCGAGCTCGTTGACATCAGAGGGGAAGACTACACTTCCTATCTGAAGCAAATCATCCATAAACTGAACGATAATACGAGTCCGCTCTACCTGGATGCGTGGGATATGCTTATCCGCCTTGTGGCAGAAGACTGTATGCCGGATGCTTATGTCGGCGACAAGAAGAAATGGCAGCTGGTATACACCAACATGTACTGGAATGTCCACCTGGCGATGAAATCTCTCAAGACGGGTGGCTCCATCAAACGCATGGTGGACAAGCTGCCGAAGGATGCCGATAAAATCGGGAACCTGGCTTTCAAGTATTTCAACGACGCGCTGATTGCTTACGAGATGAATCCGTGAGGTGTCGCGATTTCGCCTTGCGTGTCTGTGCGAATTGCATAAAATGAAAATTGTAAGCTAAATAAGTGTCTTGAGGAGAACGGCTCGACCGCTCTTTCTTTTTACTATGCAGAAAGAGGTTTCAGCATGAACAAAAACATCCATTATACCGCAACGCGCATCACCTGCGAGTTGGAGAACGACATCTACAATTACATCGAGAGCCAGCTGGCAAAGAAGCTCGTACAGAAAGCTACCGCCGGGCGCAAGCAGTATTTCTATTATGGCAACGACTCGGACAGCACGGCCATGCAGGTTGCGATGACCGATGAGGAAGCAAAGCACCTGGCTGAGTGTTCTGTCCTGCTTGCCGAGCGGCTTATGGTGATGTACAACATGACGGCTGGCTTCAAAAACATCGAGATGCAGGCAACTACAGGCAAGCCGAAAGAAGCTACCTGGCCCAAGGTCTACAATACGATGGTTGCGAAAGGTTCGCCCTTGTATGATGAGCCGCTCCTTGGCCGCGTTTACAACCTGCCGAGCTACTATGCTTTGAAGAAGTACGACCGCCAGCTGATGTCCGACATGTATGAAGCCATGCTGATGGTGGTCTACGATACGGCCGCCGAGCTCAAAGGTCAGTGGGATACTAACGGCAAGATGACCTTGCAGAATCCTCTGTTCACACATATCGCTGTGACCATCTTCAACGGTCTCCTGGGTGCCACGACGATGCGCTACAAGGTTCTCAAAGATACGCCCGCCGGGGTTATGGAGGGAATGCACATTGAATCTGCTGCGGTTTAAGAAAGACGACCCGACCTACGGGTTTCTGAGCAATTATTATCCTTGCTCCTTTGTGCTGGATGGAATCTACTACCTCAACGCGGAAGCAGCATTCCAAGCCCAGAAGGTCCCGCCGGAGGAAAGACGCCAGTTTGCCTGCCTCATGCCGAACGAGGCGAAGAAACTCGGCCGCCGGGTCCAACTTTCTCCAGATTGGGACGAAGTTCGAGACGAAGCGATGCGCCGGGTGCTGTATGCCAAGTTCAGCCAGAACGAGGAGTTCAAACAGCGACTGCTCGCTACAGGCGACCGGCACATTATCGAAGACACGACCGGCTGGCACGATAACTATTGGGGGAAATGCCAGTGTCCCAGATGCAAGGGCGTTCACGGTCAGAACAAACTGGGCATGATGCTCGAAGAAATCAGGACCAAATTAAGATAAAAGGAGAACTCAACATGAGCGAACAGAATACGATTGCCGAAGAGCAGCAGAAAGCCTATGAGGCCTTGGCGCACGACTTTATCGACTTCATCAAGAAGAAGGTACGCGCAGGGGAGAACAGCTACAAGCTGGTGAACATTTACAAGCAGTATGACATCGATGCTGACAGCTTCGATACGGTTCAGCTGGATGATGCCAAAGCCGAAAAGCTGGCACTTATCTGCATGGACCTTGCCAACGCTATCCTGTGGCTTCACTGCCACCGCGATGAGTTCAAAGATACCGAGTTCATTGAGGTCGTGAACGGTAACTACCCGAAGTATCAGGTCAAGATTCAGCAGGCGATGAACGATGAGGGTGGTGCTTTGTACCTTTCCTGTTGGTATCCGCTCATCAAGTCACTTTCCGTGGATTGCATGCCGGAGCACATTACCAAGGACCGCGTGATGCAGCAGGCCATCTACGTCAACACCTACATGCTCGTCTACCAGGCGGCTAAGAGCCTCAAGGACGGCGGTGCGGTCAAGGAACTTGTCGGGCATCTCGATACGGATGCCGATAAAATCACCAACCTGGCCTTCGTACTTTTCTGTATGGAGTTGGATATGGTGAATTCTATTGCGTAACGGAGGCATCTATGAAGTGCAATTACAAGAATCGCAATAGCGAAGGGGATAAAGGCTTTCAAGCCCTTGAAAGCTATACAAAAAGTCTGATGCCTGCAGTTCGAGCTATCGAGACGACGATGAAGCAGCAGTACATTGTAGATAGTACGACCTGTTACAATCCAGAAACCGAGCAGCGTGTAAAGGCAAACGATTTTACGCGAACCAGACTTGCTTTCATGTCGGCAAAATATGCTGACGGCATCCTTAAAGCTTGGGATGCCACAAAAGAGTCTGACAAGCTCGAATCGCCGAAAGATGACGAGGACCTTTACAAACTGGCACTTGCAGCTTTCGCACCCGGCGGGAAGCTGGCCTTTGAAGGAGAAGACGAAAAGTTTTCAGAACTCATGTGCGTCTGCACCTGGGCATCGAAAGACATCGTGGCTGTACTCAAAGAAGATGCAGACCTCCGAAAGACCATCTATGGAGCCATCTATAAGGCGCTGCTTCAAATTCAGGAAAGCGGCTGCCTACAAGTAGAAGGAAGAACAAAAACAGAGAGGTTCTGCCTGGTAGCTGTAGCAATCTTCCAAAAGCTGTTTACTGCTACTACGAGTGGCATCTACCCGAAAAAAGAAACAGCATAACCGAAACTGCACGCATGTGATTCGTAAACGCATGTGTGCAGTTTTTGCTCTATTTCGTGCAATGCAAGAAAATTTATGAGCAATGCAAACAAGCCAATCATAGCAATCCAAATCTATTACGAACAGCGAATCGGAGCAGAACGAGAAGTCCTGAAAACATTTTTTACCTTCATTGGCTGCTTGGTCAGGACGACCCCAATGTCTGCAGAAGATATGCTGAAACAGCATAAGACTCTGGTGCATCCAGAGAATAAGCAGACTACGTATCTGTTTCTCACTGACCGCTATCCCGGCGATGCAGAACCGGCTGAGAATGAATTGTGGTGCGCTTTTAGTATTAAGAAACAGGAACTGATTATCAATAACGCTGCGGCTATACAGAGCCATTCTTCCGTAATGCAGTTTGGGAAGGAAGCGCTCGACAACATCATCTTCCACATCTGGCGAGAAGATTCGATGGCAGTAGCGAGTCTCCAGCACATCAATGAGGCCTTCTGGCAGTTTGACATGTTCGCGCACCTGGAAATCAAGAGTACGTTTCAGGTCCTGAAAATGAGCGAGTTGAAGACTCTTAGCCCAAAGAACGATTACAAGCTGCCGGATAACAGCTACTTCAACGAGATAGCTGATTCCTTCATTGGGCTGGAAAAGCATTGCCGAACAGGGCTTCAAAGCGTTTATTCCGTGTACACCTGTGTGAACGCCCAGAGGCATCTGAGAGAGCTTACGGCCACGTTGGAGACATTTTCATCGTTGAGAATAAGGCTACTTTCGGTTCTTGAGTCGGTAGAGAAGCTGCTTTCAGAGCTGAACAAAATCTACCGCGTAGACCCTGGCTTCGTGCCTATGTACAGCCTGGCTGCTGCACTGTGCGATGGGCAGCCTCAATTTGCCCTCGATGCCCGGCCATACCTGCGCGAAGCCATAGAGCACGCCACGAAAGAGACAACGCCTTTTACGGCCGAGATATTCCTGCAATACGGCATCTCCGAGAAGCAAATGTATTCTGACAAGGAAAGAGCCTTGCAATGCTTCCAGAAAGTGCTGCAACTGGATGATTCCTCTTACAAGGCAATGTTTCAAATTGCTTGCCTGGATGCGGCCGACAGGAAGTACCAGCAGGCAAAGGCAGGCTTCAAGGAGGTAATCGTCACCATCCAAGGCGGCGACGCCAATCCCGATTGGGGCCTTCTATCTCTGGAGGAGATGCTCTATGTGTACCGTGCTTACATCTGGCTTGCAAAGCTTGCATTGGTCTCAGATGGTGAATTTGCCATTGGAGCGCCCATTGCGATGGCGCTTAACGCAGCGGATGCGTTTAGGCAAGCAACGATGCTGCATGATTGTTGCGACTATGAAAAGTACCAGCATGTTGGGAGCTATTATGGCTCCGGCATTGTTGTGAGAGCTATGTTTGTAGTGCTGAGAGATATGGTGGGAGATGCGGAGATAAATAGGGAGTTAGGGGAAGAGATTGAAAACAATATTAAATGCTATGGAATCAAATGATAAGCACTTCAAAAGAAAAGTAAAGCCTGTTTACGTTTGGAGCATTTCCGCAATCATTATACTAATAGTCAGGGTAGCTCTGTATTGTCTGAAAATCAATGATGCGTGGGAAATTATAGCAAGCGTCGTTGAAACGCTTAATTTAGTCAGCATTATAATCCTCACACAAAAAACAGCTGATATAGAAGAAAAGCAATATTGTTTACAAGCAAGCAAAAGTGCAAATGTAATCGCGAGAATGAACGCCAATGACTTTGAAGAAGCGCTGCTCGACCACGCCCAAAAATTTGCAATCAAACTTGATATATATAACAAAGGAAATGATGTTGCAACTGACATAGAAATTGTTGTCAACGAACAGAAATTTGTTACAATCGAATTTATCGCGCCAAGTGAGACAAAGCAAATTCTGCTTGGAATTGTTGATTATGAAAATAATAGTATAGAGCTTCTAACAGGAGAAAAAATAGCATTAGACAAAACGAACAAGGCGCGGGTAATATATCATAAGGTAGAATGTAGGAGTGGTCACTGGTTCTTAGCTGTCAAAATTGGGACACCGTTAACAATAACACCCAAATAAGCGCCTTATATAGTCTTGCGCAATTCTCAAAACATGCTATAATACAGACATCACAACAGGTTCACAGCCTCCTATCGTAATCAGTATCACACTGACTGCGGTGGGAGGCTTTTTATTTTTAGGAGGTAAAATACTATGGAAAAGCCGATTGAGTACAAGGAAATGGCAGCACGACACATTTACGCGTATCATAATACTGCTGGAAAAAGGAGCATTTCACGCAGTGAGAAAGTGAAAGTATCCGCCGAAGAAGCTACAAAATGGCTTGACGCGCAATACGGAAAAGAAGCACTGCTCATTTTAAAGAAAATCCTTGAAATATCCGATGGAAAAGATAGCTGTGACATCAAACTGCATGGTAATGGAGAATTACGAATGCTCTTTATGACCGGAGACGGCATCGATTACAAAAGCGGCAACATGTCAGATGAACAAGCACAAGCTACCAAACGAGCATATAAGCGTTTTGAAGATTTAAAGCGACGTGGATACCTTGATGGGAACGGAAGCGTTCTGTATATTACGCTTAAAGGCAAAGAATATTTCTATCAAAGCACTAAAAATGCAGAAAAAGTAATGACGGGAAACAAAAGAGCCGCACAAGAACCGCAAAATTAAAGAAATCACGAATTTAATTCAAATATGCCGGATTCGATTAAGTAAATTTTATATTGCTGTATCGTGCGATTTGCGTACAATTAAAGGTGCAAGAAGACCCCCAATAACATATACAAAGGAGATTTCCCATGAATACTTGCACTCTGAAATTTGAAGCTACCGTATTCCGCAATGATGACGACAACAACCTCGAGAGTTTTTCGGCATCCATCAGCGTTCCCGTGGAGAACGATGACGAAGTGATTGGGAACATGCTGGGCGATGAGAAGCTGATTGTTCATGCTGTTGCAGCACTGTACAACCTTATCAGCGACCTGCACCCCAACTGGCTGGACGGCGAGGATACCAGCCTGACGCTGGATATTTCCATCGACGGCAGCGAGGCCCAGTCACGCGGCGGTCTCGTCGCTATGAAAGGGAACGGCTTCACTTTCGACCTCGAAGATTAAGCTGAGACAATTCGGAGCCTTGCCTGCAGCAGCGGGTGAGGCTCCTTTTTTGTTGCGTAGCTGCTAAACGGATAAGAGAGCGTAGCTGCAAAAACCGTAGGCGCGACGGTTGACGCGATATGCGAACCGCATACAATAATAAGTACCACAGGAAACCAATAACACATACAAAGGAGAATACCACTATGAACACCAACCCAAACCTGATTGAGTTCAGCGCCACCGCTTTTCGTCCCAAGGATGACAACACCCTTGACAGCCTCACCGCTTCTATCAGCTTTCCCGCCGACAAGGAAAACGACGTGATTGCTCAGACTCTGGACGATGAGGACCTGGTTGCCTATGTCATTGGTGCGCTGCATGACCTCGTTGTTTACATGCGTCCCAACTGGCTGGACAACGAAGATTCCAGCCTGACTCTCGATGTCAGTCTGGACGGCGTAAAGTGCAAGTCTTGCGGCGGCCTGGTCACCATGACGCAGAAGGGCTACACCTTCGACGTGGAAGGCTAAACCGAACGAATGAGGAGTCTTGCCTGCAGAAGCGGGTGAGGCTCCTTTTTTCTGCTGCATGGCCGCGATATGCAGTTGACACGATATGCGACCACCATATACTAATAGATATTGAACAGCGCTGATAGTGTTGCTTCGGTAAAGACGAATAGGGTCTTGAGCGGACCTTAAACGCTCACTGCGAGAACGGCCTGCCTGCTGCTAACAGGCGGGTCTTTTCTTTTTATACGATGGCAAAGACTCTCTTTCAAAATGTGTACAGAAGATTAAAAACAAACTACTATCGTTGTATTTCGCCACATTTACAGGTAAAATTATAGATAGAGAAAGCAAAAAAAGCACATTGCATCCACAAAAATGGTGGTGATTCATTTGAAGCAGATTATTCGATTTGCAAAGAAAGCATTGGTCGTGTGCGTGATTCTGGTCGTTGCGGTAGCCTTTGAGGGCTGCGGTGAAGTAGCAGACCAGACGCTGGAAGAGCTGAAAGGCATTCCGTCGCAGCTGTTCGCAACGAGTGAGACGGCTGAACCGGGAACGGCCGAGTCTGCAGAGCCTGATTATGATTACATCTACTACCGGCACAACAACCAGTGGGTCATAGCCAGGCTCGTAAAGTACGAGATTGTCGATGGTGGTCTGAACATCAAGTTCGAGGTCGAAGACACTATGAGCGGAGACAAAGACTACTATACCAGCATGGCGAACGTGATGCTGATACATAGTGAATCGAGAACATCCCGTAACGACTATGCGCTTTATCCGGGAAATAAACTGAATTGAGTTGAGGCATTTATCATTTGAACTGAAAGGAACACAACATGGCAAACAGCGGTTACATTGAAAAAGCGAAGGCTGGTGCAAGCAAGGCTATTCTGGATGCTATGCCCCGTATCCTGCGAGAAAGCGCTGCCATCGGCAAGAACAAGTATAAATACATCAAGCCTGATGGGGAAGAGCTGCCCATCGAAATAGATGATACCGACGCCAAGTCTCTGGCCTACGCTGCCACCAAGATGGCAGAACGGCTCATAGAACTCAGCAACAAAACGGACGGCTTCTTTGGTCCTTCCATCGACAATGTCACTGGCAAGAGCTACGCGAACGCCTGGCGCATCATGCGACCGTTGATGGGCAACGAAAACGCTCGCTTCTGGGATGCGGACCTGTGGGCCATTTCGGTTCGCGCCGCTGTGTGGGTCGCAAAGCCGGACTGTGCCCAAATGCGGAATGTGTCTTTTGCCCACTTGCAGAAGAAGGTTTTTGCCATTCCGTTTAACATGGCATCTATGATGCAGCAGGACAATCGATTCCTGCGCAGGATAAGCCCTTGCAGCGAGACATTCATTGAAATTGCTGCGGAACTTTACAACAAGCTGCTGGGCTTTGCCACGGGCAACTATACCGTCATAAAGGAGTGAGGACATGAGCATCAAGATTATCTCCGGCAACATCCTGACGAATCTTCCTACTAACAAGGATGTCTACATCTGTCAACAGGTGAATTGTCGAGGCGTGATGGGCGCGGGGCTTGCTCTCAAAATTCGCCGTAAGTGGCCCGTTGTGTACCAGCAATATATGGAAATTCCGGCATGGAAGGAGTTCCTTGGCAGTTACCAGAAAGTCCGGGTTGAGCCGAACATTCATGTTGTGAACCTGTTCGGGCAAAATAACTATGGACTTGGTGAACGTCAGACGAACTATGCTGCCTTTGCAACGGCACTGTTTACGTTTATGCGAGATTGTTCGAAAATTGCCCCGGAAGCAACCATCCGTATTCCGAGCAGCATCGGCTGCGGCCTGGCGGGCGGTGATTGGGACACGGTCTTTTCTCTCATTGCCGAAGCTGCTGAGGCGTGGAACGCTAATGTTGAGATTTGGGTGTTGTCGCCCAATAAGAGATAAGACAAATAAATACGGGTTGGAGAATCCACCAACAAAAAAGCAAGGAGCAATATGTATAATACAAACTACAAATGTGTCAAGCCTCTGACATTATGGTACGATGGTCCAGATGGCAAAAAGAAACCGTACCGTGTCGAACGCGGGACCATCTGGCATCTGGTATGGTGCGGCGGGCAATATAGCTTCAAAGAATTTACCGGACCGGACAAGATGCGTATGGAGCTGCCGGATGAATATGTTAGGGAATATTTTAAAAAGGTATAACAAGCATAAACTATATAAGATTAAAACGGCGATTACGGAATAACAGTTAGTTCCGAAACGAATTGCAGCTTGAAAGACTGCGTAAGATTAAGAACACCCCACCACTTGTTAAAGCGATGGGGGGGTTCTTTTTGCCACAAACCGGAATGTGTACAATCCGTAAACAAATAGAACATACAATCGCTATTTCTTTTCGATTGTGAGAGAATACAGGTAGTAAATAAATCGTGTCTAAAGGTGTGATGGTGTCAAATGAGTAGCTACTGTCCCTATACGAACAGCAACGTGGTATATCTTCAGTGCAAAGAATGCGATGCCAAAATCTGCGAGAAGGATTGGTTCTTTTGTGGTGTCGCTGCCACACAGCAGCCGATGGTGAAGTACCGCAAGCAGGTGGCTGAATATCTCGACAAGATGCTGGCTTGGCCGCAATGTACGCCAGTGAGCGTGGATACCTATTTGTGCCTGTCGCAAACGATGATTTGCCTACATACCTTTACAAACAGCAGCAAAAAGGATGTGTAATGTTTGATGAAGCCGAAAACGGACAAGAAATCGAAAGTGCCTACCGTAAGCTGTGCATACCGCTGCGGCACTGTAAATTGGAGGGAAAATAAACCTATGATGCACCAGAAACTGGTTCGGGATAATATCCCGGCTATTATTGAGAAAAACGGAGAAACTTGCGTGACTCGCAAGCTGACCGACAAAGAATACGAGACTGCTTTGGCCGAAAAGTTGCAAGAAGAAGTCAAAGAGCTGCTGGAAGCCTACACAGCAAAACAGCGGAGTGTTCTGGACTGTGCCGAGGAAATGGCGGATGTTATGGAGGTCATGTACGCTATGGGTAAGACTTGCGCTGTTTCCAAGCGAGAAATTGAACAGGTCAGAAGTCAGAAGGCGGCGGAGAAGGGGACTTTCTCTAAGAAAATCTTCTTGGTTTCGACTGAAAAGTGAAAGGAGCGTGCTTGTGACACAGCAAGACGCAGCGCGGTTAATCCGAAAGCTGATTTTCGCCAAAAACAGTCAAGACCTCACGCATTTTTGCCGGTGTGTGGAGGAGATGGCGCAAGACTTTGAGCAACGCGGTGAGAGAGAAAATGCCCACGCTATTCGTAATGCCCTTTACAACGGGTACGTTAGGTCACGCTTTGAGCTTAGTCGTCAGACGCAACCTGAAGGCTCTCCATTTGTTTGCTACGAACCCGCATACACAGTTGAGAACAGAGATGCAGCACTAAGGATAGCACAGGATGCAAAACGTCCCATGCGTGTGCGGCAAATTCTTAAATATATCGAAGGAAGCACCGTGGTTGCGAAGGATGTGCTGGAGTATGACAGAGGTACGGAGAAGTGGGTCCGGGTTGAAAGCGAATGTATGCCATTAACATAAAATAAGGAAGTGATTTAGTGACAAACGCAGAATTTAAAGCAATCCTCCAGCGTGAAGAATACGATTTTTTACGTACCAACAAGCATCTGGGAGATAACATCCTGTTTTTGACCATCGGCGGCAGCC
>ULTD01063516.1_pt1 | contig 17593 bp, 9 predicted proteins | sample 1957321 | NCBI WGS metagenome assembly ULTD01 (sample SAMEA4835726, study PRJEB28245) | human gut metagenome | biome: gut microbiome; material: fecal sample | place: Denmark | collected 2008
GCTTCTTCCACACCTTCGGACAAACCGCCGGCACCACAAAAAAGGTCTATTACGAACAATTCGATATCGGACAGACCTTCTAAACTCCTTAGTATTTCTTTTAATGATTTCATAATTTTTCCTTTCTAAACAGATGGTTAAACGCATTATCCAAATCCAAGTCCAGATTCAGTTTGGACGGGTTCTGAATTATTTTTTCCGTTGAATTTTCTTTGCCATCTGTCGCAACTGTCTGGCCTTATCTAGCGAACGTATGCCTCTACAATTGTCTTCAATTATTAAGGCCGCTTCTTTTAACAGTCTGAGCAATCGTACTGTATCTGTCTTACATATTTCCATTATTCGCTTGCTATAATGATTACCACCTTATTCTTGACATCAAACCTGTAAACAGGTAATGGTACGGATGTTCGGACATATTCCTTGTTTTCAGATTTCATATAATATCGGGAAAATTCCACAGAAGCCTCTTCCCTGTTCACCGCTATTATCGAGATATAGTTATCTTCGTCTATTTTAAAGCGATAATAATCCATGCCTGCTTGTTTTATAATATCATTGGCCTCCCTGTACCTGGATATGCTCAACCGGCTGAATGGGAGCGAATGAAGTGATATCATCTGATCAATAGCTAACTTTGTACTGTCATACAGGTTTATCCCGTCTTCAGGTATTGTATAAATCTGCAAATTCAAGCTGTCGGCCTGTTTATCCGCACCTATAAGAAGATTATTAATCCAACGACTGATATTGACGCCTTTTGCTTTCTGACTCTCTATCATCTGCGCCACATCCGGAGTCGGTCTAAAATTGATTATTTCTGCCATATATTAAATGTATTACGATTATTACATAACACAAATTAATATGACAACTGTAATACAATGGTTATCCAAATTCCAAAATATACACCAATATTGTCAGTCTTCATGCCCTTCCTCTCCTTCTTCATCGACAGTCGGATCAGGCAAGTTTCTGTACCTTGCATTGAGCTGGGCTATCTTCTGCTCCGCTGAGAGATCTCGTTTTGCGTTTTCTTTAAAGTCTACGGACGAAAGAGACGGCATGGCATATTTGATAATTCGGGAAACAGCAAGCACTTTATCACTAGGATCATCAATAGCCTCTATTATCTCCCCCATACTCTCAATAAACGGAGCCAGTTGTTCCATAAGCTTGTTTCGATAATGACGGACAGTCCTGTATCCTTTTTTAACTCCCCCCACCTTTGGATGTCCTATTGTAAATTTACCATTTTCATCATGAAGAGGCTTTGTGTTTTCCTTAGTGCAAAGATGCAATAATTCCGGACGGGCAAACATGGTAATCCCATTGTCAAGTTCCACGCATATATTATCGTCCGACTCAACTTTGACAACCGTGCCTTTCCATGAGGTTCCATCAAGAGCCACCTTGTCCCCTTCCTTATACAATATACTTCCGTCTTGCATTATATCAACATGATACAAATGTAACTGATTACTTTTGATATTAAATAATAAAGTGCAATTTACGATTTATGGGACTTTTATCCAGTGTTCTAGGCGGCAATAAAGCCTATAAGGAATCAATCAAAGATCTTCAAAAGGCGAAGGATCTTGAAATGAACTATTATCAGGAACAGGCTTACGCTGATCCTCTTCAGGACAGTGCGAATCAGGCGGCTCTGCGTCAAGCCAGAGAACTGCTGATGGCAAACAACAAACGGACAGCAGGAAGCGCCGCTGTAACAGGTGCTACAGATGAGAGCGTTGCTTTGCAGAAGCAGGGAGCCAACCAGTCACTTGAAAATATTACGGCCGGAATAGCCTCAACCGCCACTGCCAAAAAAGATCAGGCCATGAAAAATTATCTGGATGCAAACCGATCATATACGGAGGCTATCAATAATGTGAAACAACAACAGGCCCAACAGGAATCATCGGCATTAGGAGGTCTTCTCAATACAGGTATAACGGCTGCGGCCACTGTTTTCGGTGGCCCCATAGGCGGTGCTGTAGCCAGTCAAATCACTAAAAAGAAATAGCAGGTATGGCAGTTACGGACAGATATACCAATTATCAAAAAAGAAAAGAAGCTGCCGGCATTGTCAATCCGGAGGAAGAGCGGCAGATCCATGATGAGTCTGTGGCGAGACAAGCTGAGGAAAACGCACGGGAACAATTACCGCTACGTCCCACGGTGGCTGTTCAAAAACCTGCGACGAGTGTATCTACATCCAACACCGTTCAAGAACGGGAAAATGCGGACAAGCTTCCCGTCCAGCTTCCCGGAACAGAAAAGCCGTGGCAGGAAATGAGCGCACAGGAAGCCTATGCGGCTCATCCTCAATTGTCACCGGCCGCATACCTGTCAGGAGTGGCTTCTTATCGCAAGCAAAAAGGACAAGAGGGATTATCTTACACCGAACTTGCAGAAGCCTTGAGAGGAAGGGACCCGTTACAAAGCGAGGAGGACAGGATTAACGCCGAAAGACGTTTACGTGCCGCCGAGAGCATCAATGCTGTAGGAAGTGTTCTGGCCAATCTGGTGAATGTGGTAAGGACACGAAGAGGCAATCCGTCAATGAATCTTTCAGGAGCCGGACGTGAAGGCCAAGCACGTATTGACAGAATACGCCAATACAGGGACAATCTGTCACATCAGAATTATCAGGACTATATCGGAGCGATCGCACGTGACAGGGCCGAGCAAGCGAGAATAGATGTAGAGAAGGCCCGTCAAGACCGATGGAAGGCACAACAAGCAGCAGCAGAACGGGAATACAACTGGAACACATATAAGTTTGAAACCGAGCAGGCTGCAAAAGCGGCAGAATCCAAACGTAAGGCGGAAGAAAACGCCGCTAAACAGGCGGAAATCGAAAGACATAATAAAGCCACAGAGGGAATCAGTCTAATGAGAATAGATAATGATTCTCAAAAGCAAAATGGCAAAAAAAATAAATATCCTTCATATCGCATAAGTGGGAAAAAAGGCTTTTCCGGCAGTACAAGAGCCTATAACCTGAATAAAAATGAAGATGTCGCACTAATGTATAACGATTTGGAAAAAACATTTGGCCTTGAAGCGGATAAACGCCCCAAATCCATAAAAGGCATGAGAGATTATATTCTCTCCATTTATGGGAAACAGCAAAAAGTGGAAAGCGGAGAAGCGTTCAATCCCTCTTCAAAACCGGAAAACAAATCATGGTCATTGAAGGGGAATAATAGTTGGTCACTAAAATAACATGAATCATGCAAGATAATAATACAGCCAGAAAGAAAGTATATGACGTATTAAGGGATAAAACCGGATACTCTGACTCATATGAGGATTTTAACAAATTCATGGATGAAAATGAGGAAGCCAGAAAGAAAGTATATGACGTATTAAAGGATAAGACCGGATACTCTGACTCATATGAGGACTTTAATCAATTCATGCAACCAGTTGATTCCTCTGTACAAATACAGCAACCTAACAACACCCCTCAAACTCCAAAGTCTGATTACTTTCAAACAGGCAACGGATATGACCCTGTTTCAAGAACATATTCAGGTGGTGTCGGAACACAAACGGAAGCGGATTCAATCTTTGATGCGAGACAGAAAGAGTTCAAGGAGAAGAATGCAGCTCCTCATTCCTATGGCACGGATGCTCCCGGATTACGTGAACAAGTAAGAACAGCCTCTGAGAAGGACAGAAGTCCACAGTTTTATGATTTTGTCAATGATACAGAAAGCATACAACCTGCAAGCCCTTATTCCGTATGGGAACAGCAGAACAAGAAGATTGAAGAGAAACTGATCCGACAACAGAAAGAAACTCCAGCAGGAAAACCCAAAGTGTCTGATCTCACTAAGGAAGTGAGATCAGACTATGGCAATGAATACATTGCAGGTGAAAGCGGCACCGCCCTGTATGGACACATGAATGAAGTACGTGAGAAAGAGAAATGGCAGGAAAAGCAGCAGCGTGAAGAACAAATGCAGAATGCGGAGAAATCCAGAATTGAGCAAATACGCATAGAAGAAGAAAGCCGCCTGGACAAGGAATATACCCCGCGTTCCATATCGTCCATGAATGATGTATATAACAACTATCGTGACAGGTTTGCCCTGACAGAAAGAGGAAGACAGCTTTCGGAAGAAATGGTCGGAATACAGAAGGAGATTCAAGACAAATATGCCAACCAGTTTCTTGCCTCAGACGAATACAGGAAGCTGTCACAACAATATAAAGGGAACAAACTTAACCAAAAAGCAAACGAAGCGTTTCAGAAGACCTACGGAGAGGTCATTAGCAAGGAGTTAGAACCATATCAGGACATATACAATAAAGAGATAACCTCACGTTATGGTACGGACATGAAACGTGACCTTGCCAGATTTGCCAAAAAGAGCGTAGGCTCCCATCTTAACACCCTGACCAATGAAGTAAACAAAGACCTTGATGACATAGAGGAAAAGATTACCAAACAAAAGAAAATACTAAGAAACGATTCCGGTAATGCGATGGTGAATGCCAGAATGAATACAAGGGAAGATCCTACATTAGCACAGTACCGAGGAGAAAGGACTTATCTGGAAGGGGCGAAAGACCTTATTGATGAATCGAACAATATTATAGAGGAAGCCGGGAAGAAAGGAAAAACAAACTTTTTTAGCGGTCTAGCGCGTGGTTTCGCCGATACCGCATTTGATCCCAAACAATGGACTTTAGGCATATCCGACATGATAGGCGGCATCCGTCTGAAAAATGTGGTGGAGAAAGCGGATAAAGGAGAAAAGCTCTCACCTTCTGAAGAGAAGTTGCTTGACGCCGCTGTCACCAACATGGCGGTCAACGCCTATTATTCCTCCGATTTGGGAAGAGGATACAAGGCTGGACAAACCACAGGAGCCAGTATCCCGTTCATGCTGGAATTCGCCATAAACCCGATATCGGCGGCAGGTGAGGGAATAGCCAAAAGCATTCTAAAATACGGTATGAAGAAATTCGGCGCGTCCGCCATGAAAAAAGGAATGTCAAAAATGGGGGCACGTCTTGCCGGAGACGCTTTGGCCGCAGCAGGAATGGAAGGAACAACAGGACTGGCGCGTGTCACCGCAGGAGCACAAGACAGAATGATGGGGAATATTCTGTTTGATGTTGACAAGGATGGAAACTTGACTTATGGAGGACGTGAAGGAGGAATGGATATGGGTAAAGCCATCGGCAAATCAATCGCTTCCACTTTTCTTGAGAACCAATCCGAGATGATTTTCAACGCATTCAAAGGACTGGGCAAAGGAATATGGAAGAATGTGGAAGAGACCGTTCCCGGTGGCGCAAGTGAATTCATGAAATATATAACGAACAGCAGGGCCGGTAAGCTATACAGGGAGATAAAGGACAACCCTACTTTCAAAGAAGCCGCAAAAAAAGCGCAGTTCCACGGGCTACCCGAAGAATATATGGAAGAGGTGTATAATAATCTTGCAAATGTCCCGTTAGGTGAAATGACCTTGGAAGAAGCCACAGACCTTGACAACAATATAGACACATTCCTTGGACTGGCTCCCACTTCCGTCGCTTTCGGCTTATTAGGACTTGGAAGCATGGGGGCTGAAAGGGTAAGACACCGCCAGAAGATGAATGCGGCTTTCGGAAACATGACCAAAGAACAACAGGAGAAACTGTCCGAACTGGAACGTATGTCAAAAGAACGTGGCAATGACGACATAAGGATTTTCATCAAAGAAACCATGAATGACGGTAGCCTCAGCAAGGAAGAGAAAAAGGCCGAGATAGAATATGCGTTTAACATTGCGAAGAACAATGCCATGGAGGACATTGCAGGAGAGCAGACCCGTGAGGAGTCCGAAAAGCGCACGGCAGCACAAAAAGAGGGAACGGATATCTATATAACTCATGATCCAGTAGCCATGCGCACGACAGTACTCCGTGAGGAAGTTTCCCGTGAACGCCTTTCATCCGTACTGGATGATGAAGCCATAGATGCGCTTGCCGATGCCAATGACGCCCAACGTGCGGAAATGCTGGATGTCATGGACGAAGAGACCAAACGTCTGGCTACGGACTACCTACGGCAGAAAGACCGTCATGACGCAGTTGAGGACGCATTGGATGAGGCTCATGCTTCCGAATATGAACAGGCGGCTGTCAAAGTCCAGCAAATGTCTCCCCAAGGACAAGTTGTCACTATTCCGTTAGGAAGATTCGGAGACAAGGAGCACAGTTACGGAGTTGTCATAAATGGTATAGATGCCACTGGGCAACCCGGAGAAACAGGCACACTCATGGTAGTGCCATTGGAAAACGGTCCAGAAGGTCCGATATTCGCCTCATTTGATGAGAATAATGCCAAGACTGTAAGAATCAATGCAGACACAGAGATCTCAATGGTCGGACGGGATCAAGTTCTTGAACAAATGCTTGGCGCATACAACGCCGATGCCGCAATCATGGAAGCACAGCCCATATCCGCAGGACAGACATTCAGCATAGCGGATGATAATGGCACAGTGACCGGCATTTCTGTTGTTGGTCAGGATACAATGGGCAATTGGTCCGTACTCATGGAAGGAAGTCGGGAGCCGGTTTCTGTCAGCGATGAACAACTCCGGGCCATGAAAGACAATGTGGACAAAGCCGGAATACGGACTGAATACGCACAAGAGGATGAAAATAGAAGACAGGAAGAGTTAATTCGGAAATTCAGTCCGGAAGTACTTGCATTACAACCCGAAAAAGGTGACAAGATATATACAGGAGGCAAAGAGATAGTACTTGATGAGGAAGTTCCCGGCGGATGGTCCGGGAAGATCATAGACAACAACGGTAATGAAACAGGTTCCGTACTCGTGACAGAAGAGCAATATTTCAAATACAAACAGTCGCTATTTGACGCACAAAGAAAAGATGATGCGGAAGCGGCTCCGGAAATCGGCGCCTCCTATATCACTCCAGAAGGAGAAAGTATGACCATTATCGGTTTTGATGAGGAAATCGGAGGTATGTTTGTCGTTCCAACCGATGAGTACAATGAGGTCAAAAGCGATGAGGTATCAATGAATATATTGGAAAATGAAGCATACCAGTTAGGTGCGGTTCCCGTCCAAGAGTACACCGATTGGGTGAAAAAATCCAAGAGTTCAACAAATGAAACCGCTCCTGAAGGAAAAGAGATGGGAAACCAACCATTGCAGGAAAGCACAGAGAGTCCGACTTACGAAAAATCCGAACTGGACAAACTTATATCCTCCTTTCCTAAAAAGAAGGACGGAAGCATTGATTATGAATCTCTGACGCCACAGCAGTCATTCCAATACACAAATCTGACAGAATCACTTGAAACCGCTCTGGATGACTTGAGAAAGGATATAGAGGCGAGTGATGCACAGATAGCTAAATTGAATGAATCCCTGTCATCCGCCACACGGGGAAAAAGAAATGAGATAAGGGACGCTATTAGAGAAGCAAAAGCGGAGAATGAAGAAATAAAGAATTTCTACAACTCTGTCATACCCATAACAGAAACTAATAATAACCAAACAAATGGAATATCAGAAAGCAGTAAGACTGGCACGAATGGAAATGACACAAATGAGCCCGTACCAGTTTCAGAAACAAGCGAACAAGGCAAAGAAAGAGGAACTGAGAAGAGACCCGAAGCTAAGGGAACAGGTGAAGAACGCATGGGACCAGAGGGAATTCCGGACACTGGCAGGAAAAATAGTATTCAGAAGCCTGCTGCGAAAATATCTGAGTCAATAACGGATACGGAGCTTCCGGAAAATCCTCTTGTTCAGGAAATTCTGTCACGTACCGAGCCGGAAACTTTGGAAGAGCTTGCATCCTTGGTACTGGGAAAATCCCTGTTCCTGCAAATGACAGGAGAAAGAAGTGTCAGAAACATGACTGGCTTAAGTCACAAAGACCTGACGCCATTTCTTTCCATCTTCAGAAAAAAAGAGAAGGGGGGTATGACCGTAGAAGAAGCCGGAGACAGACTGATAAGCATCGCCCATGAAAGTTATCCGGCAATAGTGGCGAAAGAAGGACTGGAAAATGACAATACCGGCATGGCCGGCACAAACGCGATCCTATCCGTTCTACAACAAAGCCGAACTTTTGGTGATATCAGCAATATGATAAGAAACAACAGAACCGAAGAAGCGCAACGCGCCATAGATGCGGAAAAAGAATATGAGGATGAACTAAAAGAACAATTCTACCAAGAACAATACCACATGTCTCCGGATGAATATGAAGCATGGGTTAATGATGAGGCCTTTTCTGAATCAAATGTCTATTCGAATGAAGAAAAGTCTGAATTTTATAATACATTTGCCGATAAAATAATAAAGCAACAAGAATATGACAACAGAAGAGAGAATCCAACTGACGAAGGAATCGGAACGCGTAAAAGCGATGAGCAAGGAGGAATATTTGGCATACGCGAAAGAGGCGATGCGGTTCTGCAAGGAGAAAAACCTGTTCATGCCGTCGGAACTGAAGGATATCAAGGAAAATCCGGACAAATGGAAGGACAGACTGATGAAGGACTGCATCCTCAGAATGACAATGTACAAGATAACACATCCACAAACAAACTCCTAGACCATATCGCGGAAGCACGCGAAATGGTCGACACCTCTCCTACTGAAGCGCAGAAGGAAGCCGGGAACTATAAGAAAGGTCACATTAAACTTGATGGATATGATATTACCATAGAAAATCCGAAAGGATCCGTCCGTAGCGGAAAGGATGCCAACGGACAGGAATGGAGCATTACCATGAACAACGACTACGGCTATATCCGTGGCACGAAAGCCGTGGACGGTGACCATATAGACATCTTCCTGTCAGACAATCCGTCCGAAGGAAATGTGTTTGTAGTAGACCAGCTCAATGAAAAGGGTGAATTTGACGAAAGTAAGGTAATGTACGGTTTTCCGTCTATGGATGAAGCACGTTCCTCTTATCTTGCAAACTATTCTCCCGGTTGGGAGAACCGAATAAGTACCATTACAGAAGTAACGAAGGATGAGTTCTATAAATGGATTGATTCTTCTGTAAAAAAGACAAAGCCGTTCTCTGAATACAAGAGCGTGAATCCTGTGCAACTTGCACCTTCCATAGAATCCGCCAATGCGGACAGAATGAAGGACATAGAAACAAGACTGGCCGAAATAGAGGACAGGAAGATAGAACTGGAGGATATTCTGGTAGAAGCCGGAAATGACTCCGTTGAGAGAGACGCTGTTTTCTCCGAGCAACAGGAACTGAACCAGGAACAGCAGGAACTTGAAGCCGAATATTCCGGCTTACGCGCAATGAATGACGAAAGCAATGAGATACTTACTTCCGAAGGCAGTGACATCCGGTTTCGCGAGGTTGGAAATGAGGAAATAAGTTCTTTCGCCAACAAGCACAACCTTGATGAAGCCGATGTAAAAAAGTACGCACAATCCATGAAAATGAAAAATCTGGGTGGCGCAAGTTATGCTTTCAAATCAATCAGCAGAAATGTGCGTCTCCAGAACTCCAACCTGTCATTAGGGCAATTCGTAAAAGTTTTTTCTCCGATCAAAAAAGAGCTGTATGAAAAGTTCGGTGATGTGGATGCCTTGAGAGATGAATACGTGCAAGAGGAAATGAAAGCCCGTAACATGATGGAAGCCGCCCGTAAACGTGCGGAGGAAGAAGCCGAATCGGAAAAGAAGCGTCTAAAGGAATTTGAACTGATGACGGATGAAGAGATGGATGAGGCCTATTTCAAGGCTATGGAAGAAAATAATGAAGCCCGTATGCGTGACATCATACACGAATCCGCACGAAGAAACGGTTATGTTTCCGCCGATGAATTCAGAATGGCACACCGCGCCCCCTCTTATGATGAGGAAGGAATTGATAAAAACATGGTTGACATTGCCGCAAACAAAGATCAGATACGCGAATCCTTAAATGAGCAGCTTCGCATGAACAGGGATCAATACAAAAATGAAAGTGCCGCCGCAATCAATGAAGCATTGTCTGCCATTGACAAAGGAGAAAAACCGACCGTTACCATCTATCGTGCCGTTCCAAAATCATTGAAAGAAGGAAAGGTAAGAAACGGTGACTGGGTTTCCCTGTCTGAATCCTATGTAAAAGTTCATGGAGAACATGCCTTAAACGGCAATTACAGAATTATGAAGGAAGAAGTACCAGCCGAAAATCTATATTGGGACGGAAATGATATCAACGAATGGGGATATGATGACAGGAGCGATTACCGCTACAAGAATACAAAAAACAACCGAAAACTGAATGACCTGATAACCCGTGACGACAAAGGTAATATTATTCCTCCTTCCAAGCGATTCAATGCAAGAAAAGCGGATGTAAGATATCGTTTTATTGGAGAGGAAGGCGCGTCCAAACTGGATAAGGCAGAGGAAGCAACTACCCGCCTTGATAACCTGAATGTAGCACGAGAGATGGAATCCGCTTTCAATACGAAGAAAGGGCGCATTGAGAAGCTGCGGAAGAGTGAGCCGATAGAGATTACGGGCAAAGAAGTGACTCCAAGCGATGATTTAAAACAGTATAAGAAAAACGCATTGGAATACGGGAAAAATTTACAAGGAGAATATACAAACAAAGACACAGGAAGAACCATTCAATTACAAAGAGGCCGCAAGAACGGTGGTCTAAAAGAAATATTGCAGCACGACACGCTTAACGACACTGTACAAATCAAGAGTGTGGCAGCCATTCCTTCAATTATAGAAAACGCTATATATATAGATAGTTCTGAAAACCAAGACGTACAGAAAAATCCCAATGTAGTGGCTTATCATTATTATATATGTGGGTTGAAAATTGGCAGTGAAGATTATACAGTCCGTATGGTAGAAGCAGAAGAAAAAGACGGGAACCGTTATTATGACCACAAACTCACACACATAGAAAAGGGCAAACTCATAAATGAACTTGCCCTAATAAATCCTTCCTCCTCGACTGAATTGTCTTCAACGCCCGATGCTGGAACAGAAGACCGGAATCGTCCGACGAATAGAGGGGAAATACAAACTGCTCCTATTTCCAATATCAAAGATAAGAAATTAGTTTCTCTTCTCCAAACAAATGAAAAAGAAAATGCTAGGAAAATCAAGCTGGCTACAGGTTGGGAACGTGGGGCTGACGGAAAATGGAGATATGAAGTGGAGGATTTTGAGATTGATCCGAAAGGACTTGCGCGAAGAAACAGACTTTGGTCCAACCTGTCATGGGGCAAAGAGTATGATGCGCTAAGCGACAAACTGTTTGATGGAGTAGAGCTGACGGAAGAAGAGGCAGCCCGTTTTGATGAATTATCAGAAAAGGCAGAAGAACTTCGCGCCACATACGAAGCGAACGACGTGCGTTATCTTGACGATTATGTGAAGGATGAGAATTTGTTTAAGGCGTATCCGGAGTTGAAGCAGATACGCGTGGAGATATACAACGCCCCTACAAGCAATACAGGAGCAACTTATTATGAAAGCCAAAACTTGATACGTGTGAATGAGTCTGTCCTAGACAGAGCGGATTTCCGTAGTATCTTAGCGCATGAGGTACAGCATACCGTACAATCAATTGAAGGATTCGCCCGTGGTGGAAACAGTATGACTTATAGAAAACACCTTGACGCATTAAAAGAAAAGCGCGATGCCTGGTCTATGATTGAAGAGTTTGCTGACAAGCGTGAGGAACTTGGAGAAGACGCTTCACAGATGGATGTTTATAATGCTTTGGTAAATGAATATCACTCAGATGGATTCGAGTTTGGGGATGGCTTTATCCCCAGCCGTAATGCTTTTGATAAGGGATTCAATCTTTGGGTACGGGGTTATGATAAAGAGGGATATGAGGATGCTTATAATGAGTATCAATCTCTTATTGAAAAATTTGGACTTGGTGGAGAAAACGACAGATACAATGAACTTTCAGGTGAAGTTGAAGCACGTAATGTACAATCCCGTATGAATATGACACCTGAGGAACGCCGCAATACTCTTGCTTCGGAAACGGAAGATGTAGCACGAGAAGACCAGATATTTATAAACGACGCTTTGGAGGCTTATGCTTCTGTGTCTGCTCCCATGAATACAGCAGTGAATGAACTTTCTGAATCTCTTCATACACCTATAGAAAAAATCACTTCCGAAGACCAGCTTCCACAAGGCGAGGCGCGCAGACGTATCGAATCGGGAGCCAACATCAAAGGATGGTACTCACCAAAGGAGAACAAGGTATATCTATATATGCCAAATACAACATCCGTGGAGGACGCACAGGCGACTATATTCCATGAGGTGGTGGCACATAAGGGATTGCGTGAGCTGTTCGGAAAGGACTTCGATACCTTCCTTGACAATGTATACAACAATGCCGCACCATCAATCAGACAGACCATCAACCGGATGGCGGAAAATGAGAACATATCCATCCGTACAGCAACAGAGGAATATATGGCAGACCTGTCCGAACGCGGACCGGCTACCTTTGCGGAGCAGTCCTTATGGACACGAATCAAAACCTTCTTTATAGACATGCTCCGTAAAGCGAAAGTGAATCTGGGATTTGAACTGACGGACAATGAGCTGAGATACATCCTTTATGAAAGCCACAACAGACTGAAACAGTCAAACTATCCTGTTGATGTGGCAAAGGAAACCGTCATGCGTTCAAAACTGGGAATTGGTGAGTTCTCAGGCAGTTCACGTACCATCCCGTCTGTTCCTCAGGGAGAGACCTTGTTCCGTATTACAGGAAAGGAAGAAAAGAAGGAGATTATTAAAAATCTGAAAGAAGAGATACGGGAATTGAAAAAGCAATTGGATCAGGCACGAAAAGGAAATAAAGAGGAATACGAGACTGCGTCAAGAGCCATGCTTGCCTTTATAGATCAAAGACTGACCAAGGAGGCGGGAGAAGAAATGGGGCCACATATGATAAAGTCACTGATTGCCCAAGTAAACAAGGCCGCATCAACAAATAAACTCAAGGAACCACTAAATCTTGTTGAAAAGTTGATAAACTATGCCCAATATGACAGTTCGGTGAAAAGGATGCAAAAAATGATAAAAACGAAGCTTTCCGGGCAGGATACAAGAGGCGTATCAAAAGGGATAGTTGTTGATGAGGCTACTAGACGTGTGTTTGACAGTATACGATCCGCTTACAAAGACCTGTTGCTAACAAGCGCTGACAGTGAACTCCGTGCCGTAAGAAGCGAAATTGTAAAACTGGGAAAACTCATAAAATCTGAGACATCCCCTGAAAGCATCACCATACTTACCGGTCAGCAGAATGAAATGAAAAGCCGAAGGGATAATCTATTAAAAGAAAGAGCCGAACTGCTGAAAACTAAAGAACTTGAATCCGTTGAAGAGATACGGAAGCGCCGGGAAGAGCTAGAGAATGCCATGGATGAAGCGGCGGAAGGAACAGGTGTGTTCACACAGACTATGGCCGATGAGTATGATTCTCTTTCCATACGCGAACTATTGGCCGAATCCAGAAAAATGAAACGAGATCTGGACAAACTGGAGGGCGATCTTGTGACCACCAGAAGAGTCGCCTACAACAACAAAGGTGAAGCACGAAAGTTTTATCTGCAGGAGGCTGAGAAAATAGCTGCACAAATACCCGTAGCGCAGGAAGAGTTAATAAGGATGACCGATAATGTGTACAATGAACTGAAAGCACTTGTTGATACCGGGAAAAGCCGCCTTGCCATGCTGAACAAGGAAAAAGCCGCGCACCGGGGAAGAATTGTCAGCATGGGAATAAATGCCGTAAAAGATAAAAGAATAAAAGGCATAAACGAGAAAGAAACAAATATGGAAAAAACTGTGTCCATATTGCAAAGCATCGGTGACTTTATCGCCTATCCCATGTATAGTTTCGATTATCTGCTGAAAGCCATAGACAGGAACCACGCCATAGGAAAAGGTCCCTTATACGATTATTTCATGAAAAGCAGTCATGGAGTGGTGGAAGCCAATGATAGGATATATTTGGGGGTAAAGGCTTACAACAAAGAACTGGAAGAAAAAATAAAGGAGCTGTTCGGAAAATCAATGGAAAATGTATTCAGGGATTCTCAAAAATCAGAAAAAAGGATTCACAAACAATATATGTACGACAGCAATTACCATAAGGAGGGCGACCTGTATGAGGCAAACCTAAACAAAGGGCAAGCGTTCTATGTATGGCTCACATGGAGACAGCCGGACGGAAAGATGAAGCTAGAGGCGGACGGATGGACGGAAGACAGCATGACCGAGATAGAGTTCTTTATAGGCGATAAATACATGAAACTCGGAGAATGGATCACGGACGACTTCTTTCCAAGGCTACGAGAAGAAAGGTACAATCCGGTCCATGTAAGAATGACGGGAACCAGCATGGCTTCACGGGAGAATTATTTCCCTATGGTCATAGCCAAATCCGAAATCCGTGAAAAGGGAGAGCTAGGAGAAACAATCATCGGTATGCCAAGCACAATAACCGGAAACATAATCAACCGTACGATAAATACTCTGAAGGTGGACACTAGCAGAAACGCTTTTGATCTGATGCTAAAATACGGAAGGGATATGGAAACTTGGGCGGCAACGGCTGAGCTGCGCCAGGATCTTAATTTCCTGCGGGGAAGCAAGGCTTTCAAGAACTATATGGAGGCAAACCATAAAGGAATGTTTGATATCTTCATGAGAGCGGCGGAGGTTGCCGTACGAAGTTTCAATGACAAGCAGAAACAAGATTCGCTCAATAACGGACTAAACAAGATATTAAGGTATTGGGCAGGTTCCAATATAGCATTCAGACTCAACACCGCAATGAAGCAGGTGCTCTCCTATCCGGCATTCTCCGCATACAGCGGAAAGCCGGGATATCAGGCTGATTTGTTCAAATACATATTCACCCCGGCAGGAAACATGAAATGGGCGAAGGAACATCTTCCTTCTTTTGAAGAACGGATTGATACGGGAAATATGGGAATCGAAGCATTAAAGGATGAAAATGCATTCAAAAACAAGCTGGAGAAACTTACCAATGCAGGCATGTATCCCAACAAGCTTATTGATGCGCTGACATGTGCGGCCGGAGCGAGAGCCGTTTACAATTTTGAATATGAGCGTGCGCAAAAAAGAGGTCTGGGCAATGAGGAAGCCGCCAATTTAGCCAAATACAACGCTGAAATAGCATTCAATGAAAGCCAGCAGAGTTCCAGCCCGGAAATGATGTCCCCTATGCAGGCAAGCGGCAATGTGTTCTACAAGGCGCTGACCACTTACCAAAGCAGCAACATAGGATACCAGCGGATGGGTATTGAGGGGCTTCTTGAAATGGCACGAGCAAAAAGGATATACAATCTGAACATTGAATCCGGAATGAATAAAGACGAAGCCCAAAGAACAATGATGGGCAGCTATCTTACCGGGCTGAGGAAAGCCACCTTCGGACTATTTGTAATGGGAGGCTTGTGGGCGGCAGGAGGATACGGTATTGCAGGAATCACAGCACCACTCATATCCAATATCTACGCCATGTTCGGATACGGGGACGGGGATGAGGATTTATGGTTCACTGATGAACAATTGAAAAGCATATTTTTATCTGCTGCTTTAAGTTCCTTGGGAGGAACTTCCATTGGACAGTTTGTCAACGCCATATCACAAGGGAACAAATATGATCCTCTCTCATTCATTACAGAGATGTCAAATCTGATAAGCGAGGCGGTAAAAGACGGATTCAACCTGAATGTACAAAGGGAGCTGGCCGCCAAATTAGGGAAATTTGCCGGATTAAATGTAGAGACACTGGAAAACATTTATCTGGGAGCCGAATCCGCCATAAGGGAAGGACGCCCCGACCTTGTAGATTTTATGTTCCTAATCAACCTTCCCAAATCCCAACGAAAGGAAATGGCCGAGAAACTATACAAGGATATGGGACCTTATGAATATCTGAACAAGATGTATGAGGCTGGAAAACTGTTTAATGACTACAGAAAGAAACTGCCCTATTCAGACGGAACATCTAAAAGGAAAGACTCTGAAATAAAAAAGAAATACATCATCAACAACCTCAATGAAAAAGAGAAGGAAACTTTGAAAAATGAAAAAGAGTTCCTAAAACTCAAAAGAAAACATGACGAAGCCAAAGATAAAAAAGAATGGTTGGAAGAACATCCGGAATACCCAGATATGGAAAAAAAATACAAGAAACAGACTATCACTAAAAAAGTGAGAAAAGAAGTTGAAAAGGTGTATAGACAATAAAACGATAACATTAAAGGGTTACCAATAATGATAACCCTTTAATGTTTATTTATTTCTCCTGCCGTTCCGGCATTCTAGCAAAATTTATTGGTAAACAACACATTATACATATCATTAGACTCGCAAGGCTCCGAGATAAGCAAATCCTCATCCGGGAACATGGCAAAGAAATCATTCCACATATCGGACTCCCATCTTATGTATTCATCATCTCTTCTTCTAATATTTTCCGGGGATATCTCAATTATATGAAAATCAGTCATGCTGTCAAAAGCATATTTGATGAAAATACCCTTGAACATATCATCAAGCTTCTTTAATCTTTCAATGATAAAATCTGTTACCGCATCCATAATCATAGGCTCTCTAACCATTTTTTTCCGGATTTTGTGTATAGCCATATAAGAAAGACTGCTCCAATAACAGTTCCTGTTATATAGGTCATAGCAAGCATATCCATATAAACCTCCTGTCTTATTATAGATTTGCGAGCCATTTCTTTCCAGACTTGGTGTGTGACCAAATAACCAATGCGGAACCTATGACGCTAGTTATTAAAAAAATCGTTGTCAATGCATCCATATTATTTCTTATTTTAAAATTCTATTTGCAAAATTTGCCAATATATAGGTAGAGAAAATACCCAATATGATTGTAACCCAATTCATCTTGTTTGGTTCATTGGTAAATAAGGGAGTTATACCACCTAAAACCAAAGCGGCAAATACCAACTTGGACAAATCGAAGAAATATCCGGCCAGTCTTTCACGTCTGGTTTTATCCTTTTCCTTCACTTCCTTCTTTTCTTCCTGTTGCTTGATGAAATTTCCCATTCTGCATACTTTTTATGCAAAGCTATAAAAAAAGTTGGCAATCACAATGTAAACGCCAACTTTTATAACTGATTTTATCACTTTCCTCCTTTACTCAAAGCCATGGGAGCATGACATCCTCCCCGCTCCCACTCCTTGGCAAGCATCTCACGCAATATCCTGTTCTCCTCCAGCACCATAAGAACCAGTTTCTTCATTTCACCAAGATCTTATTGTTTATAATGAATCTTATTATTTCAACATACCTTCATCTTCCCAAGAATCCAATGATATAAACAAGCCACAACATACGAAAGAATAAATGAAATGACAGCTATTACTACCATACTAAAAGTTTCCAACTTATACAAATAATAAAAAGTACAACTAAAGACCAGTATATGCACCAAGTACCATTCATAAGAAATCTTATTAGTAAACATAAATAAGCCATTAATAGGTTTTATATGT
>ULTD01067558.1_pt1 | contig 17523 bp, 10 predicted proteins | sample 1957321 | NCBI WGS metagenome assembly ULTD01 (sample SAMEA4835726, study PRJEB28245) | human gut metagenome | biome: gut microbiome; material: fecal sample | place: Denmark | collected 2008
CATCATTTCCTAATGTCTTAGTTACTGTATATGAAATATTTTTCGATATAGTATTTGTTGCACCAAATTTTAAACCTATTTTCACTTTTTCTCCAAATGATGGATCAAACCCAAAATTAGTCGCAAACGTAACAGTTGAAGACTCTGTGCTTTGAACTGTTTCTGTAGCATCCACTTCTTCTATTGAAATCTTCATCACGGTACCATAATTTTCTATATTCCATTCAAAAAGAGGTAATTGAAGCTCTATTCCATCTGTTAGCTCTATAGATTTAACCTCATACTTTTTGCTTAGAGGATCTTTAGGTGTTGTTTTAAATAAAGCACTAGGCTCAACTGTAAAAAAAGTTGTTAGTTCATTGCTTATACCTACTTGATTTGCCACATACACTTTTACCTTAAACTCAAGGAAACCATCTGTCCATGGAGTAACAATTGTTGTACCCGGTCGACCATAATGACTATCACCATAATCTATTTCATGTTCATGACTATTTCCATCTATTCTAGGATCATTTGTTTGATCACATATTTTATTCATAACAGTTCGTGGATCTCCTATCAACTTAAAATGAACTAAACTCTCTTTAAAATCCAAGTTAAAAGGTCCTTTATTTTTCTGAGGAGTCAAATCAAAATATATATAATCTCTTAACCAACCGTTTGTATCTGATGGGTTATAAATATCATAAGCTTCATAAACTTTTTTCATATTATCTGGTATTGATCCTGCACGATCTCTTTCACTACTACGAGTATTTAATATAGAACTATTTATCCTATTGTTGTTTGTATTATCAAAAACATCACTTATAAAAATAATATCTGTATCACTATTTACATTATGATCAGACATATATAATTTCTTTTGAACTTTATTTACAGATATAACTCTTTCATTTAATTTTATTACAAGAATAGGATATTTAGGAATCTCATTCGACAGTATTAAAAACTCTTTTTCTACACCATACCCCATTATATCATTACTATTTTCAATTCTTAATGCAGTATATGGAATTTCATCTTCCGGATTCCAACTTTCTGCCGAAAAGCTATTATCAGGTAACACAGGTACAAATATAGTCAAAGTAGGATATTTTTGTTTAACAAGCTCTAATTTACTAGTATCTATATATAATTCCATAAGTTCATCAACTGTTTTTCCAGAAGATAATTTATATGTATTTATAGATAAATACAAAACATCATAATCATAGTCAAACATTTTTAGAGCTTCATCTTTTATAAGTCTCCTTAGTTCAACAGAAGAATTTAGAGCACTAGATAACGCTTTACTAAAATCTTCTAATAACTCATGACTTTTTATTGTGTCATTTTCAATAGAAAGAGTAGTTTTATTTACACTCCCACTCAAATTATCATTCAATATTTCTGATGAACAAGAAACAAATGATATTAAAATCATAAAAAACAAAAATATTTTTCTCATAACAATACTATATTATAAATTAAAAAATCCTTCTGCATAATTTTCTGAATCCGATATGGAAAGTTCGTATGATCCTGATGCAACATCATCCAAAGGAATAATATGAAAAGAAGTATTTTGTGTATTCACAACTTCCCCATAAACGATATTTCCATTCGCATCCGCAACAGATACTCGTACCTCTCCTATATATTCCAAAAATTCCAAAGACAAAACTTTCGAGGTTTCATCGATATCAGCTATTATAGGTACATCTAAATTAATAGACCGCTGTTTTTTATGCCAACCTCCGTGCCCACGTATAGATATACGCTGCGCTAATAATGAAGCTGTACAAGTAGAGATAATAAATAGAGCTAATAACAGCCATTTTAAATTTTTCATATGCACTCTCTTTTTTCGTTATTGTTTATGACTGTAAAAATAGAGAGTTTATATGACATAGAGAGTACGAAAACCTCAAGAAGGTATGGACAAGCAAAAATAGATAATTATTTAATAATCAAATAAGTAAACCAACACATATATGGACAAAACTCTAAAATTGTATCTAAACAGAGTCTATAACAGGCTAAACAGGTTAAATATGGATAAGCGACTCATAGAAATCTTGCTTGCCTTCCCAATGTAACTTTTTCCGTACCCGCAAGCGTGTTTTGTCTACGGAAGTTGGTATTATATTTAAAAGGGTAGACATGGCTTTCGTATCTAATTTGAATAAGGTAAGAAAACAAAGGTGCATTTCCGAAAAAGATAGGTCTGCGTCTCTCAATGCCTTTACAATATCAGGATATACCTCTACCATCAACACTTCTATATCAATCCACATCTTCTCATCGATTACTGCTTGTGAGGCTTTCGACCAAACCGTTTGAGACATCCTCTTTATTTTTTGAGTTAAACTAGAATTTTGAATCTTTATTTCTCTTAAATTGATTAATCTATATCTCAAATCCTCTACTTCTTTTTTTGTACTTTCATAGGATACTAATTCCTCCTTTGCTAGATGTAATGAATTTTCTTGCAACTTCAATTGCTCTTCTTTCTCACGCAATTCTATAGACAAATGATATATATTTTGATTTAAATCATTTATTTCCTCTTGTTGTTTCAATAGTGATCTATTTTTTCGTCTCAATGTCATTAAATAGAAAATGACAAGTAAAGCAATAGCAAATAATAAAAGCAATATAAACAGATAGATCTTTTGATTTTCTAAAACCAATTCTACATTTTTATTGTGTAATTTCAAACGTTCATATTTTTGCTCTGCATCATATATATCTACAGATTTACTTACATTTATAAGAGAATCCTCTGTTGCTACATATTTTTCATAAAAGTTTAAAGCATTTTTCAAGTTATCTTGTTTCTTATTCATTACATAATTATAATAAGTTATAGTAATCAGAACCAACTCATTATCAGTAGATACCTCACTAGCCTTTCTTAAATACTGCTCAGCCTTCTCTATGTTACCACGTTTTTCCTCGATATCAACCAACACCAAATAATCTGAAGCTACGTCTTCTAGATCTAGTTCTATACATCGTAAAATATAATATTCCGCTAAATCATAATCTCCCAAGTCATTATATATATTACCTAAACCATTATATACATAAGACCTTACTTCTTCAACATTTAATGAATCCATAACCATTTCGGCTTGTTTCAATGAAGCTAGGGCTAGATAAGACGAATCAGCTATTGAGTAACTATGGGCCTCATTCACGAACGCACGTACATAGCTCGTAGTATTATTAGCTAAATGGAAATACTTTCCGCTTTCTTTATACTTCTCAGCGGCTAGTATATAACGAAGATCTACCTCATACAAATCTCCCATATAACTACAAATATACCCGGCACGATTATAATCCTTAATTGCCAACGCTACCTCCAGCGCATCGGAGTAAGCCCTCATTGCCTTCTCGTACTCTTTATCCTCCACGTACGAACGCCCCAGATAAAGGCCGATCTCAGCCTCCTCTTCCCGCATCTTTTTCTTTTGATAGTATTTCAAGGCGATCTCAAGCTGGTTCGTATAAGGCATCTCGTCCTCTATTTTATCGGCGGCACGTGCGTATAACATACACCAACGGGCTACCAGACGGGGACTCATCTCTTCCGGGAGCGGAATGGAATCCAATGTAGTGATTACGCTATCCGGATAAGCATCAAACAGGCGTTCCGCCTGATTGATCAAACGGATTTCCTCAGATTCATTTTGGCATCCTACCACAAGGAAAGTCAAGGAAGTTAATAGTATATATATAAATGACTTCATCCTTTATTATAGATAAGCAAAATTAAATATTTTTAATTCATAAACAAACGATAGAACAACAAAATAACAAATACAAGAAGAAAAAAAACACAATAAGTCCATGCAAAGGTATCAAGTTATATATACATGAATATCAGTGATATAAAAACATCATCATGTTTTCCGGAAAACACGTACATGTTTTTCCAAAAAGTCGTACGTGTTTTTCATAAATCACGTACGTGTTTTTCCCGGAAATCTTATAAGGAAAATAAGAACACATAAAAAATAGACAATAAGCCGGATCAGCAATAACTCATTGTACAACTTACAAATGCAACCAATCATAAATATCCAACTAGCTTATTGCTTATCTCAATTATTTTACAAACCTTTGCGACCATAATATTAAACTAAAAACTTTACTATGGAATTACAAACGATACAAAACAAGATTCACGAGATCAGAGGTATGAAAGTCATGCTGGATTTTGATCTGGCGGAAATGTATGGAACGGAAACTGCCCAATTGAAACGTGCGGTCAGACGTAATATAGAACGCTTTGAAGGAGATGATTTCATGTTTGAGTTAACCAAGGAGGAACTTTCAAGATGCCAATTTGGTATCTTGAACAAAGGAAGAGGTAGTAATTTCAAATATAAGCCTTTTGCTTTCACGGAATTAGGGGTGGCTATGCTTAGTAGTGTGCTAAATTCTAAAACTGCCATAGAAATCAACAGAAACATTATGAGAGCCTTTGTCGCTATCCGGAATTATACCTTACAAACTATCACTAGTTCCATCGAAATTAAAGAACTACAAGAACGTATCAAATCTCTTGAAATGGCTAATGAGGAAACCCTTTGCGCTATCAATGATCTCAGTGAAGACACCCAAAAGTCTTTGGATAATATTTACATAGCTCTTTCCGAACTGGCTACAAAGAAAAAGAACAATGCTAAAAGACCTAAAATTGGTTATATCAAATAAAGTAAACTAATAAGTTCTTATACTATGGAATTACAAGCGATACAAAACAAGATTTATGAGATCAGAGGGCAAAAAGTCATGCTGGATTTTGATCTGGCGGAAATGTATGGAACGGAAACCGCCCAATTGAAACGTGCGGTCAGACGAAACATAGAACGCTTTCCTGATGATTTTATGTTCACATTAACAATTCAAGAATTTAACAACTTGAAAAACAATATGGTATGCCAAATTGGCATCTCAAAGAAAGGAGGTAACCAATATGCTCCATTCGCTTTCACGGAGCAAGGTATAGCAATGCTTTCTTCTGTACTCAGATCCGATACAGCCATTAAAGTCAATATCTCTATCATGCGTGCTTTCGTCGGCATACGACAAATAATAAGTTCTTTCTCCCCTTTGCTTGAACTCCAACAAGAAGTAAAGGAACTCAAAGCGTATATCGAAGAAGCATTTGCCGATTACAACGACATCAACGAAGATACCCGTACGCAACTTGAGCTAATCAATCTGTCACTCGCTGAGTTACAAGCGAAAAGAACCGAGAATCAATCTCGCCCCCGGATTGGTTACGTGAAATAAACAGTTCATGTAAATAACTCATATAAAATAAATAAATTCACTAACTTTGTGGCCTTAAATAGAAAACGATACAAAAACGATAAACGATCATGGAGTACAATTTCAGAGAGATTGAGAAGAAGTGGCACGACTACTGGATTGCCGAAAAGGTTTATAAAGTCGAAAAAGACACGAATAAGCCTAAATACTATGTATTGGACATGTTCCCCTATCCTTCCGGTGCGGGATTACACGTTGGCCACCCGCTCGGTTATATAGCTTCTGATATTTATTCGCGTTTCAAACGTTTGCAAGGTTTTAACGTATTGCACCCGATGGGTTACGACGCTTACGGATTGCCTGCGGAGCAATACGCCATCCAGACCGGACAACATCCGGAGATCACGACAAAGAATAATATAGCCCGTTATCGGGAGCAATTGGAAAAGATCGGTTTCTGCTACGATTGGAGCCGTGAGATCCGTACCTGTGATCCCGAATATTACAAATGGACGCAATGGGCCTTCATCCGGATGTTCAACAGCTACTACTGCAACGACGAGAAGCAAGCCCGCCCGATCAGCGAGTTGATACAGGCTTTCGAGACCAGTGGAACGGAAGGTCTGAACGTAGCTTGCGGAGAGGAACTTAGTTTCACCGCCGAGGAATGGAAAGCCAAGAGCGATAAAGAAAAACAAGAGATATTACTCAACTACCGGATCGCTTATCGTGGAGAGACCATGGTGAACTGGTGTGCCGCCTTGGGTACCGTATTAGCGAATGATGAGGTCGTGAACGGTGTCTCCGAGCGTGGAGGCTATCCGGTGGAACAAAAGATCATGCGCCAATGGTGCTTACGTGTATCCGCTTACGCGCAACGCCTGTTGGACGGGTTGGATACGATCGACTGGACGGATTCCTTGAAAGAGACCCAAAAGAACTGGATCGGACGCAGCGAAGGTGCCGAGGTTCGCTTCAAGGTAAAAGACAGCGACAGGGAATTCACTATCTTTACGACCCGTGCCGATACGATGTTTGGTGTTACCTTCATGGTATTAGCTCCGGAAAGCGAATTGGTTCAACAATTAACTACGGCAGACCAAAAAGCGGAAGTAGACGCTTACCTAGATCGTACCAAGAAACGTACCGAGCGCGAGCGCATCGCCGACCGTCAGGTAACCGGTGTATTCAGTGGTTCCTACGCTATTAACCCGTTTACGGGCGAGGCGGTTCCCATCTGGATCAGCGACTATGTATTGGCCGGCTACGGTACGGGAGCGATCATGGCGGTTCCGGCGCACGATAGCCGCGACTACGCTTTCGCGAAGCATTTCGGACTGGAAATCCGTCCGTTGGTGGAAGGTTGCGACGTAAGCGAGGAAAGTTTCGATGCCAAGGAAGGTATCGTATGCAATTCTCCGAGAGCCGGCGTTACTCCTTATTGCGATCTTTCCTTGAACGGACTGACGATCAAGGAAGCGATAGCCGCTACCAAGAAATACGTAAAAGATCACGATTTGGGACGTGTGAAGATAAACTACCGCTTGCGCGACGCTATTTTCAGCCGCCAGCGTTATTGGGGCGAACCGTTCCCGGTATATTACGACGCCGATGGCATGCCTCAGATGTTGCCGGAAGAATGTCTGCCCCTGTTACTGCCGGAAGTAGATAAATTCTTGCCTACCGAGACGGGCGAGCCTCCATTAGGACACGCCGTTAAATGGGCTTGGGACACGGTAAACCAAAAAGTCACCGAGGTATCGAAGATCGATAACCAGACGATCTTCCCGCTGGAACTTTGTACGATGCCGGGCTTCGCCGGTTCTTCCGCTTATTATTTGCGCTATATGGACCCGCGTAATGATAAAGCCTTGGTCGCTAAAGACGTGGATGAATATTGGAGAAACGTGGATTTATATATCGGTGGTACGGAACACGCTACCGGCCACTTGATCTACAGCCGTTTCTGGAATAAGTTCTTATTCGACTTGGGTATCGTTTGCGAGGAAGAGCCGTTCAAGAAATTGATCAACCAAGGTATGATCCAAGGACGGTCGAACTTCGTGTACCGCATCAACGGAACCAATAAATTCGTTTCCTTGAACTTGAAAGACCAATACGAGGTCACCCCTATCCATGTAGACGTAAATATCGTATCTAACGATCTGTTGGATATAGAGGCTTTCAAGAACTGGCGTCCGGAATACAACGACGCGGAGTTCGTATTGGAAGATGGTAAATATATCTGCGGATGGGCAGTCGAGAAGATGTCCAAATCCATGTTCAACGTAGTGAACCCGGATATGATCGTTGAGAAATATGGTGCCGATACCCTACGTTTGTACGAGATGTTCCTAGGCCCGTTGGAGCAATCCAAGCCTTGGGATACGAACGGTATCGATGGCGTACACCGTTTCTTAAAGAAGCTTTGGGGCTTGTTCTTCGGCAATACGGATACCCTGCAAGTTACCGATGCCGAGCCTACGGCCGACGAATTGAAATCCTTGCATAAGCTGATCAAGAAAGTAACGTTCGACATCGAGCATTTCTCATACAACACGTCCATTAGCGCCTTCATGATTTGCGTGAACGAGTTAACGAGCTTAAAATGCAGCAAGCGCGCCATCTTGGAGCCGCTGATCACTTTATTGGCTCCGTTCGCTCCTCATATAGCGGAAGAGCTATGGCATCAATTAGGACATGATACGACCATCTGCGATGCCCGGTGGCCGAAACACAACGAAGAATATCTCAAGGAGAAATCCGTTGTTTACGCGATCTCATTCAATGGTAAAGCTCGCTACAACCTAGAGCTACCGGCGGATATTTCTAAGGAGGACGCCGAGAAAGCGGCTTTGAATCATGAGAACTCAGCGAAGTGGATGGAAGGCAAGGCCGTTAAGAAAGTTATTGTCGTTCCCGGCAAAATCGTTAATATCGTAGTGGGATGAACTTAAAACTCACAAAAATCTATTTTTCCGTACAGGATTATCTAATGATCCTGTTCGGAACTTTATTATACGGATTCGGATTCAACGCCTTTATCCTTTCCAACGAGATCGTGACAGGTGGGGTAAGTGGTATCTGTGCGTTGATCTTCTTTGCCTCCAATGGATTGATCCCGGTATCCGTATCTTATTTTGTCATCAACGTAGCCTTGTTGGTGGTAGCCTTAAAGATCCTTGGTCTAAAATTCTTGATAAAAACTATTTTCGGAGTTTTCTCACTCTCGGCTTCTCTCTCTCTCTTCGAGTGGCTGCTGAAAGGACAACCTATACTGCACGACCAGCCGTTTATGGCTATCATAATCGGAGCGTTTATGTGTGGTGCCGGATTAGGATTGGTATTCTCGGCGAACGGTAGTACCGGAGGTACGGATATTATCGGTGCGGTAATCAATAAATATAAGAATATATCGATCGGACGTATCCTTCTGTTTTGCGATTTCTTCATCATCAGTTCCTCTTTCTTCCTGTTCCATAACGTGGACAAGATCGTTTTCGGTTTCGTGGAGATGGTCATAAGCAATTACGTTCTCGACATGGTATTGAACGGTAACCGCCAATCCGTACAATTCCTCATCTTCTCCCAGAAGTACGACGAGATAGCGGATCGCATCATCCATGACTTAGGCCGTGGCTGCACGATACTGGACGGCGAGGGCGGTTATTCCCGCAAACCCGTCAAGGTAGTCGTACTACTCGCCAAGAAATCCGAATCCGTCTCCATCTTCCGGATCGTGAAACGGATAGACCACCAAGCGTTCATCTCCCAAAGCATTGTCCGAGGGGTATATGGTGAGGGGTTCGATCAGATAAAGACTTAAAAAAGAATATACAAACAATTTAAAGCATTTCCATACGTTATATATCTACCGTATAGAAATGCTTTCTTATTTAATAGATTACGAAATATGAAACTTGTATTCGCGACAAATAATCAACACAAACTGGACGAGGTCCGCAAGATAACCGCCGGATACGCGGAAATCATAAGTTTATCCGATATCGATTGCCATGACGATATCCCCGAGACGGCAGATACCTTAGAGGGAAATGCTTTGCTAAAAGCCCGCTATATCAAGGAGAAATTCGGATATGATTGTTTCGCTGACGACACGGGATTAGAAGTCGAGGTATTGAATAATGCTCCGGGAGTCTATTCGGCTCGTTACGCAGGAACAGAGCACGACTCGGAAGCTAATATGAACAAGCTGTTGTCCGAAATGAATCATAAAGAAAACAGAAAAGCACGTTTCCGCACGGTCATAGCTCTAATCCTTGACGGAAAAGAATATACCTTCGATGGTATCGTGAATGGCTCTATCACTACCGAAAAATGCGGAGATAGCGGATTTGGATACGATCCTATATTCATGCCTGATACCTATACACAAACTTTCGCCGAGATGGGTAACGATACAAAAAACCAGATCAGCCATCGTGCGAAAGCCGTCATGAAGTTAACATCATTTTTATCTGATTACAATTGTTAATATGAGACATATACTTACTATCATTCTATTTTCATTCTTTTCATTCACTGTATTAGCCGCGAATTTTAATACAACCGGATGGAAAACGTATCTTTCTTACAATAACACAAACAGCGTAGAGGAATCGAACGACCAAGTATTTGTGGTAGCGGAAGGATCTCTTTATACGTATGGAAAAGATGATAATAGTATTAAGCAATATTATAAAGGAAACGGATTAAATGATAATACGATTTCTTTGATCCGCTATAATAAACAAACAAAATCACTCCTTATTATCTATGATAATTCAAATATAGATATACTTGAGGGAGGAGTGGCGACAAATCTACCTTATCTGTCGACCAGTACGTCCATAAGAAACAAACAAATCAATTCAGTATTGGTACATGATGAATATGCCTATTTATCGACAGCATTTGGTATCGTCGTGGTCAATATGGCCAAAAAGGAAATAAAGGATACCTACAAGCTTTCCTTAAATATAACATCGTGTGCCATACAGAATGGCAATATATATGCCTCTACAACCAATAAGGCAGAAGTATCTTCGGGGATTATATACGCCTCATTAAAAGAGAACCTACTGGATAAGGCAAACTGGAAGCCCTATGGATTATCAAACCTTTCCGATAGTCATACGATCTTAGCTATCGCTTCATTCAAGAATACCTTGTTCTACTTGGTCAGTCAGCAAGGTATCTTCTATGAAAACAATGGAGAGCTTTCCCGAATAATAAATAGCTCAACCCTAAAATACATGAAAGTAATAGGCGAAAAATTAGCATGTATAGATAACTCAAGGGTTTTCATCGTATCCGATACGCAAAAGTTTGACCAAATAAACTTAAGTATCAATGATATCAGTACCTATCAAACAGACAAATATTGGATAGCGGAAGGAAGCAAAGGGCTACGTTCTATCCAACGGAAAGGCTCAAATAGTTTTGAGGCTCTTAATGAACCTATCATTTTAGACGGACCTTACAGCAATAGCGCATTCGATATTGTTTGTAAAAATGATAAAGTATATATGATCATAGGAGGTAAAGACCTCCTAAATGGTAAGCGCTTCGACAAAGGAGGTTATATTCTTACATACGATTATGATAAATGGTCTTTTATCGATCCTAAAGAAGCCCAAAAGAAACTCAATTTACCAAGAAATCCACGAGACTATACAAGTATAGCCGTAACGACCGACGATTCTAATGATGAGATCGTATACGCCTCTTCCATGGGTGATGGCGTTATCCAATATAAGAATGGAACTCCCGTCCAGTCATACAATGAAAAGAATGCCTTTAAAGAAACCGCGGGAGGCTATGGGTCCGGTTATTGTTATATAGATGGACTGGCCTTTGATAAAAATGGAAATTTGTGGATGACAAGCTCAGAGGTTAACCATGCGGTACTTGTTCTTGACAAAGCAGGAGCATGGCATCGTTTGGATATCGAGCAACTTAGAGGAGTTTATACAATAAACGATATACTTATAACCTCCACTAACGACAAATGGATTTATGTGCCTCGTAACACCCCTAAACTTGTAATGATACCGAATAGCGAGTCTTTAGACGAAGTTTCCTCGTATGAGTTTACTACACTTATTGATACCGACGGAAAAGAATTGACTCCTAGTAATTATACATGCGTAGCCGAGGATAAGGATGGATATATCTGGGTTGGTACGAATCGGGGGGCCGTATATTTCACTAAACCTAGGATCTCTTCCGCTGAGGATAAAGCCGCTACACGTTGTACAAGGGTAAAATATACCAATGAGGAAACTGGTAATCTCGCTTATTTCTTAGATAACGTTGTCGTCACGACCCTAAAAGTAGACGCAGGTAATCGAAAATGGATTGGAACCAAAGGAAATGGCGTTTATGTTCTAGATAATGATAATGAGACAATCGTTTATCAATTTAATACGACCAATAGCCCGCTCCTTTCCGATAACATATACGATATAGAGATAAACGATAAGACCGGTGAGGTTTTTATCGGTACCGATAAAGGACTAAATTCCTATCAAGGAGAAGCTTCGGAAGGTAAATCTGATTACTCGGAGATCTATGCATATCCTAATCCGGTACGTCCCGAACATATGGATAAAGTAACGATTGTAGGATTAATGGATAATTCGAATGTAAAAATCACGGATTTAAACGGAAATATTATTTATCAAACTAAATCCTTGGGGGGACAAGCTATCTGGAATTGCCGGAGCGCAAACGGATCACGTGTAGCGACAGGCGTATATCTTGTACTAGCTTCCACAGAGGAAGCCTCAGAGAGCGTTGTAACAAAAATCATTGTAGTCAAATAGAACAATGAATCAATCAGAGAAAGTTTTACTCAACTCCAGATTAATAAATCAAGTAAAAGAAGCGAATAATTTTGATTTTATTCGCTTCTTTCTTGCGTATTCTGTCATGTTCAACCATTTCAGCACACTGACAGAGACAGATCCTTTTTGGTTTGTTAGCGGAGGATTTCGAGTGAAAGGTTTCTTTATTATTAGTGGATTTCTTGTTATGTTTAGCTTCTTACGTACGCCTAATACCCAGATTTTTTTCCGTAAACGTATTCAACGTATTATGCCCGCCTACAGCTTGACTATTTTATTATGTGCCTTAATCGGATTATTCCTTACCTCTTTATCCTGCTGGGAATACCTCACCTCTTCTAGCTTATATACCTATCTTATCTGTAATTTACTTACATTTAACTTTTTATCGCCGGATTTACCCGGCGTATTCGATACCAATCCTTTACAAGCGATAAATGGGTCTTTATGGACTATCAAGGTTGAATTCATGCTATATATCACCATACCCATTATCTATTGGTTACTGAAAAGATACAATAAATTGGTATGCCTACTTCTTATTTATATCTTATCTTTCATCTACTCGACAACGTGTAATTATTTAGATGATATGACACACAACCCTATTTATGAATTCATGAAAAGACAATTTCCCGGACAAATGATGTACTTTTGTTCTGGTATTATCATACTTGCCTATTTCCCTGTTTTTCGAAAATATATGAGATATTTGTTCCCTGTTAGCCTATTTCTTTTATTGGGTAGAGAGTATCTGTTGCTGAGTATTTTCGAACCTATCGCTCTAGCCTCTATCATTATCACGGTAGCTTACGGATTCAAGTGGTTACATGTATTCAATCGGATGGGAAATTTCTCGTATGGTATCTTCTTGATTCATTTCCCGATCATCCAAATATTCATTCATTACGGACTTGATCGGTATAGCTTGATATTGACATTGGCTCTTACCACTATCCTTAGCACCGGATTGGGTATGTTATCGTGGAAATACATAGAGAAACCTTGTTTATATCATCCTAAAAAGAAAAACCAGACGAACGCAATGCTCGGATGATCGGATCTGTTATCTTCTCCGCTCCTTTCGTAGCTATTAATGCCAAGAACCAAATCCCACCATCCGTAAAAGAGGGAAACAACTACGATTGCAGAATTTATTTGTAGTCGTAGTTGTTTCCCGAAGACAAACCAATACAGTAAAGATACAATATCAATGCTTTATACCCTCGAACATCTCCGAGCGATCTTCTTTCGCTTGGGTGGATTTGGCCTTGAAACTATTAAATGTCCAACTCAACGTCAACGTGATTTGTGGATATTTGGGTTTGATACGTGTCAGGGAACGTAAATCTGCCGTTTGGATATCGCTGATATATTTGGCGGAACGGAAAATATCCCGGAAAGCTAAGGTGGCGGTTAGTTTTCGGTTACATAGTTGCTGGCGAACGGCTACGTTCGCATACCAATAAGCGTCCGTACGGCCCTGCGTCGTTACGGAAGGGCCTACAAAACTACCATCCAATTGGATACGGGTGTATTTCCCCAGATTAAACAGGTTATTCCATAGGATATCGTAATTGGTGCTTGAGGTCGTATTTCCACCGGCGGCCTGTTCGTTCTTCACCTTATAGTGATAAACGTTTCCGTTGACCGTGGTATTCCACCAACGTACCGGATGCAGGCTGACGCTTAGCTCGATACCTGTTGAATAATCATGTCCTACGTTTGACATCGAGTCTAAGGTTACACCAGCTGAATAAGGTACACGCAACCGCTCGATCTTATCTTTCCGATACCGATGAAAGGCGGTAGCGGATACCGTATTTTCCCCGAAATTCTTCCGGTAGTTCAATTCAAAGGAGTTGATGTACTCCGGACGTATATCCGGATTACCGATCTCGGCCGTATAAAAGTCGCGATACGTGATATAAGGCTCCATATAGAAAAGTTGCGGACGTGTGGTACGACGGGAATAGGAAGCCAACAAACGATGCTCATTCGGGAACGTATAGCCCAAATGCACCGATGGGAAAAACTCAAAACGATTCTTCGTACGATCCGCTCCCTCCACGGAACTTCGCAAGACCGTATGCGTATGCTCTCCCCGAACGCCGGCTTGCGCCTCTAAATTCTTCCACGTATGGGAAATAATCGTATAGATAGAATTCACCCCTTCTTGAAAATAAAACGTGTTGTAGATATCGTCACGCCAAAAGAACGTTTGTCCCTTGGGGTCCCACCATTCCATATTGTAATCGCCGTCTTCCAGATAAGAATAATATTGGTAACCCGCCTCTAGCTTACCTCCTTTTCCGAAAGGCAAGGCGTAATCCAGATTGATACGCATCGTTTCCCGATGCTCGGCCTCATAAGCACGGTGCCCCTGTTGGCGTTGCCCTTCCAAGGACATCAAGTCGTTAAAGAAATATTCCAAGGCATGACCGCCATATTTGTAATAGGCACTACCGGAAAGCTCGTGTCCCTTATCGTTGAACTTATGCTGTACCGCCAGACTTCCCAAACCTATATTCTCATCATTATCATAATCATCTATGCTTCGATAATCTTCCGTCACCGGAGAGCCGCCCGCTACCGAACGGGTTTCCTTATAGTTCATTTCTCCCTTACGCTTATTTCCGCCATAGCCGCCCTCCAGATCCAACGCGATGGTTGTCTTGGGAAGATTCAGGCTCCAACCGCCTTTCATCGTATAATGGTAACTGTCTCCCGTACGAGGCCCGACGGAATGCGAAGTCGTTGTTTGATCGCCAACCACCGTCTTCTTCTCTTGATCGAAATCACTCTTACGCATACGATCCGTCCACTGTCCGCCGATGTACCAACGGGAACGCTGATGTTGCTGTGCCAACAAGAAATCGACATGGCGGGAAAGCCACGTACTTCCCGAGAGATTCACCATCCCGCTCAATCCTCGCTGGGAATGCTTCTTCGTGATAATATTGATAATGCCCACGTCGCCTTCCGTATCATGCTTGGCGGAGGGCGTCGTGATAATCTCTATATTCTCTATATGCCCGGCCGGGACTTGCTCCAAAGCCTGTGTACCCGAGAAGACACTCGGCTTACCATCTATGTAAACCAAAAAGCCGCTGCTTCCACGAAAAGTAACATCGCCTTCCGCGTCTACCCGTATGGAAGGCGTATTCTCTAATATATCCACGGCGGAACCGCCTCCTCCCATCATATTGGAAGAGGCCTCGACCACTTTCTTATCCAACTTATAAACCAATTGGCGTTTCTCGGCCACTACCTCCACTTCGGCGATACCTACCTCCAAGGGACTCATCATCAACTTACCTAAATCCACCGGAGACGAGGCATCCAAGATGATATCATTCTTTGTAAACACATCATATCCCATCAGACGGACCATGACCACATAATTACCCGGAGCCACCTTAGTAAACGAGAAACGTCCTTGATCGTCCGGAAAAGTCTGTTGCAAAGGTTTTTCACTTCCCATCGCAAACAGAAAGATATCCGCATAATTAATCACTTGATTCGTAGAGGCATCTATTAACTGCCCCTTAATACGGGCATTCGGAGAAGAAGCCCACGAGAGCGCACAAATCACCCATAATAAGGCCAACATTAGTCCTATCTTTTTCATGATATTGAGAATTACAATTAGATTTCTACGCAAAAGTAACTAAATTCAGAATGTTACGGTAATTAATAGCGATCATTCTTGATATATTCTTTCCCGGGATCGTCCGAGTTCGAGTAGCGAAGCAAATGGTTTCTTCCTAGGGAAACAAAAGTTTCTTCAGTACAAAACTTTAGTTTTCTTCTATGAAAACAAATGTTTCCTATGTGTAAAACTTTTGTTTTATACCACAAAAAACCACAAATACTTATATATTAATATTTTATCTATATAAAGAAAGGAAGAAAAACGGACTGATTATATACGTAGAGTGTAGAAAATTCCTTTGACGGCATGGCAAAGACACTTACTAAAAGCGGGAAATGATGGTAGATAAAGACTTACTATTGTAGATGTTTTCCTATCTACAACAATAGGATAAATATTTTAAATTCAAATGATTATAAGGATAGTTGTAGATATTGTACATAATTTTGATTATTTACATATAATAGACCGGGCTTAGCTTTTATATCACTCAAGTCCGGCCTATCGGTTGAGACCTATCCCGCATTTGTTTGGATCAGAGTCCCAGCTTCTCAGAGATCTCCAACATCTTCTTGATCGGTTTGATGGCCTTCTTCTGTACCTCCTCGTCCACGAATATCTCCGGCATCTCGAACTTCAAGCAATTATATAGCTTCTCCATCGTGTTCAAGCGCATGAAATTACATTCGTTGCAAGCGCAAGTACTGTCGTTCGGAGGAGCCGGGATGAATTCCTTATCCGGACTCTGCTTGCGCATCTCGTGAATAACGCCACTTTCCGTCGCTACAATGAATTGTTTTGCGTCGGACTTAATGGTATGCTTCAGCAAAGCCGCGGTCGATCCTACGAAGTCTGAGACCTGTATAACCGGCTGCTTGCATTCCGGATGGGTGATCACTTCCGCATTCGGGTACTGTTTCTTCAAAGATAAGATCTTTTCCAATGAGAATTGCTCATGCACGTGGCAAGCGCCATCCCAAAGCAACATATTACGTCCCGTGATGCTATTGATATAATTACCTAAGTTACGATCCGGACCGAAAATCATCGGTGTACCTTCCGGGAAGCTCTCCACGATCTGGCGGGCGTTCGTGGAAGTAACCACCACATCCGTGACCGCTTTCACGGCGGCGGTCGTATTCACGTAAGAGATTACCGTATGACCGGGATGTTGCTTGACGAACTCGGCGAACTCCGTAGCCGGACAACTATCCGCCAAGGAGCAACCGGCATTCAAGTCCGGTACCAGCACTTTCTTATCCGGACAGAGGATCTTCGCCGTCTCTCCCATAAAGTGAACCCCACAAAGCACGATGATATCCGCCTTCGTCTTAGCCGCCCATTGTGCCAAGGCCAGACTGTCTCCCACATAGTCCGCTATATCTTGTATATCGCCTGTTTGATAGTAATGCGCCAAAATAATCGCATTCTTCTCTTTACGTAACTTGTCGATCGCTTCCTTAAGGTCTAAATCCTTAGGAACGGGCGCATCCATGTACCCGATTGATTGGTTTGTCAACATAGCCTTATATATTAATGATTCCTGTTTCTACTGCTCCCAATAGGCTTTTCACTATATATAAACAATATTATCCACAGAAAGTATTACTGATAATCTTCATCTTATCTAGTTTATCAACCTATTGTTCACAAAGCACAAAGGTATAAACTTTCTTCATTTATAGAAATAACAAGAAAGATTCTTATCTTTGCTGTCGATGGATGAGCTGTCGTGAACCATCAAGA
>ULTD01060864.1_pt1 | contig 17318 bp, 10 predicted proteins | sample 1957321 | NCBI WGS metagenome assembly ULTD01 (sample SAMEA4835726, study PRJEB28245) | human gut metagenome | biome: gut microbiome; material: fecal sample | place: Denmark | collected 2008
GATAAAGCTCCGGAGAATATCCTGAACAGAGTAGACGGCTTGTTGTTGCTTTGCTTCTTTGTCATTTTCATGGGCTACACTTTTGCCATCGCTTCCAAGCCGGTTACAACGGAACAACAGGCAGAACATCCGGTCATAGAAGAGGAAACAGAAATCAAATCACTGCCTTGGTGGCAATCCATTCTTTACATCATCGGAGGCTTGGCCGCCCTTATTTATGGAGGGCAGTTGTTTGTCGACGGTGCCACGGGCATCGCCCGCAACCTGGGTGTCAGCGAATCGATTATCGGACTGACACTGGTTGCAGGAGGGACTTCTCTTCCGGAACTGGCTACGTCTATCGTTGCCGCATTAAAGAAAAATCCGGAAATTGCCATTGGAAATGTGATTGGTAGTAACCTCTTCAATATATTCTTTGTACTGGGATGCAGCGCGAGCATCACTCCTCTCCATCTTAGTGGAATCACCAATTTTGACCTGTTTACATTAGTAGGTTCCGGTATTCTGCTTTGGTTATTCGGACTGTTTTTTGCCAAGAGAACAATTACAAGAATCGAAGGAGGGATTATGATACTTTGTTATGTGGCATACACGGTAGTATTAATTTATAATACATAAAAATAGAAAAAGGCTTCCGGCAGTAACACCGGAAGCCTTTTATTCCCACTAGCCAATTAAATTCTGATATTTATTTCACCTCCACAGTTGTCAGTATATTGACACCATATTTTCCATCGTCAGATGTCCACCAGGTAGTATTCCCATTCGCACAACGGATAGCATAACGGGGATTATACTTCAATCGATCTGAACCATCAGGTATCCACAAACCTAGTTTATACTCTCCGGCAGCCATTGAACCGGGTAATTGAACAACTTGTTCTACAGAATGTGTCAATGGTTTACATAATATATCACCCGGTTGGAAAGGTTGCCAATCCAACGGGTTGGTTTCCGTCAGGAACTCTGTGACTTTTCCTTTATCATCAATCAACACGAAGTAGACAGGATGTTCTCCAAAGACAGTGGCAAAACCTCTGTTCACCAGGTTCAGATTCAGTCGGTTTTCTTTTCCAGCTTGCAGATAATTCGGTAATTGAAGGGATTGCAATTCTATACGATAACCTAGATGATCGCGTATATAATCGAACATATTGCGTTTCACTTTCGTTCCGTCCTGTTTCCGGAAATAGCTGTCGGACACAGGCATGAGATGCTGGCGAAGAGAATCTTCCGTTATCATTGTCTTCTTCCAGACAATCATGGAGTATTCGGGAGGATTATTCTCATCAAATCTGTTATTAGGATGCTGTTCCTTATAATTATGGATAACGCTCAAGGAAGTGTAATGCTGGAGGAACAAACGTCTCGCTGCTTGCAGTCCGTCAATAATCCATCCGGCAGACGGACTGTCGGGATCGGCTCCTACACTCCAGAATCCCCAGGGGAGTTCTCCGTCCACTACGAGATAAGGAGATTCTGCTACAATCTGATCGAATTTGGAAGTCCCTTCGTGCATGTCGGCATCCCATCTATCAGGTCGTATGACGATAAAATCATCGTGGAATGAAAGTCTTTTATACAGTTCCGGTTTATCTTTCAACAGGTTTTTAAATTCCGGAAGTCTCACCTGCACATTTCTGCCTTCGGGCACTACTGACAGTAATTTTTCCAATACCGCAGCCTTTGTCTCTTCCGAGTTCTCAAGCCCCTGAATAGAACTATGCCATTCGCCCCATGCACCAATCATTCCGGCTTGTACCACCAGAATCAAATCTTTATTCTTTTCCAGGAAAGGTTTCAACTGGTCCAGATGTTCCAAAATCTGTTCGCCGGTGGGACCAACGGCAGCTCTTCCCATGAAATCTCTTTCATAAGCAAAACGCAATACGGCTTTCTTTCCCTGCTTCTGTAATTCATCAAAATACGTCTGCATGGTCGGAAATTTTCCTCCGATAGTTTCTCACCTATTAAATAGGTAAGATAAAAATAGCTTTGAGCCAGTGAAACACTATCTTCCACATATTTCTCCGACAATTCTACCAGCTCTTTAGGAGGGCTATCCTTCTCATGCAGTACATCTACCGCTGTCTCCAGCCGGAATCCTCTTCCAGGATTATAGAGCCCATTCTCACCGTGTAAATCATCGACACAGATTCCGCGAAACTCAACAGTCTGCCGGGATTCACCGCATCCACTTGCCAACGAGGCAAATAAAACAGCCATCACACTGCCATACATCCAATTCTTCTTCATAGTAATATATTATTTATCCACAAATATATAACAAATCGAAACACAGCAATCTGTTATCACTCATTTCGCACAGTAAAGTATCAGTTTGGGATAAATAATGCAAAAGTATTGGATAATGCTAAGATTGTATTTGTCCCACCGCAGGAATTGCCCTACCTTTGTCTGCATCTCAAAAATTAAGGTAATACATGAAAAAACAAAATTGGCTACTCTTACTTGTCATTCTTCTGCTTCCGGCAGAAAGTATGATTGCTAAAAAGAAAACAGAAAAAAGCGATAGAGAAATCTGGTGTGAAATTATGTACCGGATGGCGACCCCTGTATTAAAGAATATGAGTGATGGTCTGTTGAAACAGAATATGCTTGTAGAATTAAGCCCAACATGGGATGGTCGCAATAAAGAGGTCACTTACATGGAATGTTTCGGGCGACTGATGGCAGGGTTGGCCCCCTGGCTATCATTACCGGATGATGATACGGCAGAAGGCATACAGCGCGAGCAGCTACGGGAATGGGCTTTGAACAGCTATAAGCAGGCTGTTGACCCTGCAGCACCGGATTATCTGCTGTGGCGCCAGGAAGGACAGACTTTAGTTGATGCAGCATATATTGCAGAGAGTTTTTTAAGAGGGTACGATGCTTTATGGATGCCTTTAGACAGTGTTACCAAACAACGATATATCAACGAATTCACCCAGCTCAGGCGAGTGGACCCTTCATACAGCAACAGGTTATTGTTTAGCGCAACTGTCGAATCGTTTCTTCGAAAAGCAGGCGCACCTAGCGACACCTACCGTATCAGCTCCTCTTTACGAAAAATAGAAGAATGGTACGTAGGTGACGGCTGGTATTCCGACGGCCCTCATTTCGCATTCGATTATTATAATAGTTTTGTGATACACCCCATGTATATCGAAGCATTGGAAATTATCACCGAAGCCGGCAAACATAAAAAGATATGGAACATGCCCGGCTGTGATTACCACAAAGCGATCACGCGTGCACAGCGATTCGGAGTGATCCTTGAACGTCTCATCTCTCCGGAAGGAACACTACCCGTTGTCGGACGTTCCATCACTTACCGTACCGGTTCCCTGCAAACACTGGCATTACTCGCCTGGCGCAAATGGCTTCCCGAAGAATTGACAAACGGACAAGTACGTGCCGGCATGACGGCCGTCATCAACCGCATGTTTGGAAATAACCGCAATTTCAATAAGAAAGATTTTCTTACGCTAGGTTTCAACGGTTCCCAACCCGGTATTTCAGACTATTACACCAACAATGGTAGTTTATATATGGCTTCCCTTGCTTTTCTGCCGTTAGGCCTTCCTGCCGACGATCCCTTTTGGACAGATGCTTCACAGCCCTGGACTTCGAAAAAGGCATGGGATGGAGAGGATTTTCCAAGAGATCATTCTTACCATGAGGAATAATTGATAATCAGCATCATATAATAGCTTCCAGTAAGACTGAAAACTATTATCCATTACGAATGGAAACTATCATGTAACACAGCTCCTTGTTTTTATTTATTATAAGTAAGAAAATCAATAAATATCACTTTTTGTGTTGTGGACAAAACAAGTAAAGAAGAGAACAATTTAATAGTAGCCAAATCCTTGACTTCTCCTGTTTTATTTCGTATCTTTGAGAAAACAAAAAGAAGAAAAGCAAGATGAGACATACAAATATCAAGACATAAAGACGTATTATCAAGCATAGATTTCCATATATACAAGAATAAGAATGGGAGAAGATCAGCACTGATTTTCTCCCATTTTGTTTATATAATTCACAAACATTTCTGATATTCATCAAAAATAGTTTCTAATAAACTCGAATACCGTTCTTAATAAACTCTTCAACTATTTATTAAAAACGATATTCGGATTTATTATAGAACTGTAAACATATTATCTTTATAAAGCAACAGACTGATTCATATTAAAATAAGAGAGATCGCTATATAGTCAATATTACATACAAATTCACCACGATATTTTTCTTACATATATTAATAGTACATCCTTTCTCTCTAAAAAAACAGTTACCAAATAAAAAAATCAAAAAGCAAATCATGTAGTTTCAGAGGAAATAGAAAAAAAGTATTAGTATCTGCTAATATTATATTTGTCTCCCGTTCAAAATAGCCCTACCTTTGCTTATCGTCAATTACAGCATCTCATTAAACAACGAATAAAACATTAACCCTTTAAATAAAAGTATCATGAATAGACAAAACCTTTTCACTTTATTTGCTACATTCTCATTACTCTTCTGTTTCACATATTCTTGCAATGCCAAAGGAAAAGACAAAGCCAAACACGTTGTCTTCATCGGTTTGGACGGCTGGGGTGCGTACAGTCTCCCTAAAGCGGATATGCCCAATGTCAAAAAATTAATGGAAGACGGTGCCTATACATTAAAGAAACGCTCTGCACTACCTTCGTCCAGTGCCATCAACTGGGCTTCCATGTTCATGGGAGCCGGACCGGAACTGCACGGATATACCGAGTGGGGGTCTAAAACTCCGGAACTTCCCTCACGAGTATTAAACCAGCATGGCATTTTCCCAACTGTTTTCCAATTGCTGCGTGATGCTCGTCCTGAAGCAGAAATCGGCTGTTTATACGAATGGGAGGGAATCAAGTATTTGGTAGATACTCTTTCCATGAGCTATCATTATCACGTTGCTGATTGCAACAAAACTCCTAAAGAATTGGGAAATATGGCATCTGCTTATATTAAAGAAAAACAGCCAGCACTGGTTGCAATATGCTTTGACAGCCCCGATCACACAGGGCATACTGAAGGACATGACACCCCTGCATATTATACCAAATTAGCAGAATTGGATACGTACATGGGACAAATAGTACAAGCCGTAAAAGATGCCGGAATACTTGATGATACTATTTTCATATTGACTGCCGATCATGGAGGTATTGACAAAGGACACGGAGGAAAAACAATGCAGGAAATGGAAACTCCGTTTATCATATCCGGAAAGAATATCAAAAAAGGACTTAGATTTGATGATATAAGTATGATGCAATACGATGTAGCTTCTACAATAGCATCTATTTTCAATCTTGAACAACCACAAGTCTGGATAGGCAGACCGATGAAAGTAGTTTTCAAATAATCTCTCGAGATTATATAAAAAAGGAAAGGAGAAGCTAAACACAGAATTTAACTTCTCCTTTTATTTTTTCCTCTCTCGTCAATCAACTGTTTATGACCGCTACAAGATTCAAAAGATTTCTTCCATCCGTTCCAATTCGCAACCACGGAACTGCATCACAATGCAATGCAACTCTGTACCCTGCACCAACTGGCGCACCTTCGGCGCAGCAGCATATTCCTTTATCTGCACCGTTGCCTCCTGCCATTGTACTTTAGCTTTTGCATCAGTCTCCTTCGAAGAAAGATATTTCAGTTCCAATATATAGCTATGTTTCACCTCATAACGCAGCAAGTCCGGCATCAAGAATAAATCACAGTATCCATGATTTAACTCCACTTCCGGAGCTATCAGATAATAGGCATTCACACTTAGATAAGCAGTAAAAAATCCCTGAATATTACGCTCGCCCTCAATGGAGCTTCGCACAGAGGAATTATCCTTATAGGCATGGGCTATGAACTCCAAAGCCTCATGCCATCGGCCATCATAAGCCATATCGTAGAACATTAAACCCAGATTATTCAAATTGATATACCGTTTCTCCTGATATTCTTCTAACAGAAATTCATAATACTGTTTGCGCACATTATTGTTAGGAATACTCAATACTACATAATTTCCACGCGTACCAGTAATAGTCAGCATACCATAATAAAAGAGCAAGCTGGGAAAGATTTCCGGATTAGCTATTTCGGTTGCAGGAAAAGTAGTAATCAGGTTGGTTACGATTTGTCCCTCGTCGGTAATTCTACGCAAGACGCCCTTTCGGTCACCGTCCAGACGATCCAAACGAATAAGCTTCTTCATCTTGTTATAGTCCGTACGGGTGTTAGGATCTATCATCTGCTCGGGAGCTTTGCCTAATGTTATATAATTACGCAGATAATAAAGCACCATATCGCAGTTAAACATCTTCGGGTCACGCGTCAAACTCTCTTTTGCAAAACAATAATTGTCATACCACGGTTTCATTTCCAGCATCATCGCCTCTATGTCCGTATCTGCAGGCAGTTGTCCGGCATCCTTATAATATTGAAGCATCGTACGTACATCTGTCTCACTGAAACCCAGCATCATATTAAATTGAAAGTCGGTACTAATATTCCAACCAATATTAAACCCACTAGTCAAATCGTCTAATGTGACAGGACTGACACCAGTCATAAAGATACGCTCAAACATACCTTTGAATTTCTTAAAGATCTCCCGATAAAATCCACTGGCATGAGTCAGAGCATGATAAACTTCATTACCTTGCTCGTTGAGTACCACATTGGTGAAATTATCATATTCATCAATAATAAGATAAAGCCGAGAGGCATTATTTCGAGCTTTTCGGTCGAGAAAGTTTAGTTTATTAGCGGATCCTTCCTGTTTTTGCATCTCCTGTGCAAATCCCGGATAATAGTATGATTCATAAATGGATGCGAAATCGTCCAACCCGCCACAGCAATAATCATCGAAATTCTGCGCTAGTGTTCCTTCAATTCCACCGATGCGTGAGAAGTCGAGATGAAGAATCTGAAACTGTCCCTGCAAAGAAGTAGGCTGACTGCCTATCCAAAGACTACCAAAACGCTTTTGGAACTTTTCTTTCTGTGTGATGTCATAATAAGCCCGGAGCATACTCAAAAAAATACTTTTACCAAAACGACGCGGACGGATAAAGAACAGATATCTTGGCTGTTTTTCCAGCAAAGGCAGATACATCGTTTTATCCACATAATACATATTCTGCTCCGCCACTTCCACAAAATTGGAAACGCCATAAGGGATTTCTTTTACTTCTTCCATATTTACTCCTGTTTCTCGTTTAGCCTATCTGTAACGGCATGAGACAAAGGTACTTTATTCCGTCTAAAAGAACAAAAGAAAGGGACAGAAAGTTGAGAATTCGAAAGAAATGCGGAGAATGCAGGTTTCGGCATAGACAAAATGAAGAGTTGGAAACAATTGACAGGAAACGAAGTTTCAATTCTAAATGAAATAGACTATGTGACAGTAACATTTAAAATAAAAGGGCAAAACAGAAATCGCAAACGAGGTGGTCAAATAGGTGGTCAAATGCCAAAAAATCGTATCGAGATATTACGCCTTGTCATTGAGAATAATTATATAACCCGCAAAGAGCTTACCCAAAAAGTAGGAATAGCCTCTTCCGCCATCCAAAAACATTTGGAAGTATTAGTGAACGAAGGCTATATAAAACGTGAGGGCAAAACAAAATCCAGTTATTGGGTTATATTAAAACAAGACGACTCAAGCATACATAAAGAATGAATCAAAAGTAGATTATTACAAAAAGGTAATATAGAAGCATTCTTCTATTGGAATGAGATTCAGGAATTGATATAATAGACAAAGTACATCACTTCTTTCTAAAAAATGCGCTTTATTATCGGTATATTTTGCAGTAAATAGAATCATTATATTCTGTATCGGAAAAATAAAGTATCCCCTTTCTTTTTATAAGCAAACAAGCCGTTTTAGTAAAGGAAAAGATAGACGAAATATACGTGTATCTAATCTTCATATCAACAAACACATCTATTTATAGCGTTTTAGTATTACATTAAAGATGTTTAATCACTCTTTTTACCCATTTTTATGCTTTTTGTTAATTTTGTATTAGTATTTGATAAAATTATATTTGTCCCTCACCGCAAACCACCCTACCTTTGCCCACAGAGTTTAACATCATAAAAATATATGCAATGAAAAACAAATTATTTTATCTTATTGGAGTAGCCTCCCTTTTGAGCTACACTGGTACATTTACTTCTTGTGTAAACGGAGTTGATGACGAATATCTTGAACAGAAGTTTACTGATAATGGTGGAACTGATGATGAAAGTGAGGAACTTCCTGATTTGAACGGAGAGTATAGTATAGAGGGTGATTATGATCTGGTGATGACTTGTAACGGCGATAAGCTTGAGGGAAAGAAAATGATCATGACAGTAGACGAAAATAACGAAACTGCCTCTATTACGTTTGCAGCAGCACAAACAGATTTGGAAACAGCAATCGCTACTGCAATCCCAGGCGGTGTGGGAGGATTGGTCTCAGGCTGGGGACTCAAATACACAGGCAACAGCCCTGTTCCGGGAGTAAAGGAAATTACTGTAACTAATGTTCCTTTATATAGAAATGGAACAGATTATATATTTGAAGGAAGCTACGTCCAACCAACATATACTATGGATTATAGGGGGAAGATTGGAAACGAAAAAGCAACAGTAGCCATCAATTATGAACTGACAAATAAGAAATTAGTAGGTAAGTGGTATTCAGCAAAGATGAGCCAAAGCGGTGGAATAGCTAACCACGCTCCCTTTTGGGCTGATTGGAAATCAGACGTAATGCTCAGCCCTGGCAAAGCATTTGGTGTTAATATATCCGGTACACCTAACACAATGCTCGGCACAGTGGACGGCATGATTTTCAGTGCGAAGATTATGGAGGCAATAACTGGCAAAAATATAAAAATGAATCAAATTGTATTCAATTTATTAGAATATGTAGAAGCAGAACCTAACGGAGGTATGCTTGCCAGCTACTCCTACAACGAAGATATAACACAAGCAGGACCTTACAGCACGGAAGGGACTCACAATGTATTGCGATATTATTATGATCCTGAAAAACCGGATGAAAGAATTTACTTGGAACTCAACTCCGGCTTCCTCATAGATATGATCAACAGTCTAGGAACTTCTCTTTCTGGCAGCACTCGTACTGATGGCAGTACTCGTGCGGATGATGGTGATCTTCGCGACAAAGCTAAAGCACTAATCAAATTATTGGTTCCAGTCCTTGAGCAAGGTATTCTTTGCGAATATAAAATCGATGGTAACAATATGGCAATCAATATCGAAGGGGTTACACTGAGAAATATTTTGGCCAAGGCGATGGTAGTAGTGAATGACCCGACTGTAAAATCGTATTTAGACGGAGCATTTGATAGTTTGGGGGACACCAAAGACTTTGTAGTCAATCTATTAGAAGGTCTCCCGACAGCATTAAGAGAGGATGAATGCCAATACGTTAAAATAGGCTTGAAGTTTATCAAAAAATAGCGCCAAGCAAGAAAAAGGAGTTTTCAGGAAACATCACTATCATTGAATTAAAAAGAAAGTTGAAGAGGAGAGAATCAACATATTCTCTCCACACTTTCAAACCACATTTTTATAGACCGATGCATAAACATTAATTATCGGTCAGGAAATGAATGTGCGTTACCTTTAAAAATACCCCAAAAACAGCACATGTTTAATACCCAAGTATTATGAAAAAAGAACTTTATATATTCTTTATATTATGCCTCATTACCCTTTCCGGATTCGCCCAGGAAATAAAGGTAACAGGTATAGTTACAGAGGCTTCGACCAATGAGCCGATGCCCGGAGTTACTGTCCAGGTGAAAGGAACCACCAACGGGACTATCTCAAATGTAGATGGTCAATATACCATTCAGGTGAAGATGAATGACATTCTTGTCTTTTCAACCATTGGCATGAAAACAGTTGAAAGAAAAGTATCTTCCAACTCTCCAATCAATATCTCAATGGCAGAAGATAATGTCCAACTGGATCAAGTGGTAGTCATCGGTTACGGTACAGTAAAGAAAAGCCATCTCTCAGGATCGGTAAGTTCCGTAGGAACAAAAGAGCTGAATGGAGATGTGGCAACCACTGCCGCTACCGCCCTACAAGGAAAAATTGCAGGCGTATCCGTTATGAGTTCCAGCGGTAATCCGAATGATGGAACCACCATCAACGTGCGTGGCGTCAGTTCTTTATCAAACAATGCGCCACTATACGTAGTAGACGGTGCATTTGGTGATATCAACATGGTAGACCCTAACGATATCCAGTCTATCGAAGTTTTGAAAGATGCTGCTGCAGCAGCCATCTATGGTTCGCGCGCTGCCGGTGGTGTAGTATTGATTACTACTAAAGGCGGTCGCAAAGAAATGCCGACCAAAGTCGACGTTAACTTCTTCACAGGCGTTCAACAGAACCCTAAAAAACTGAATGTATTGAATGGAGAAGAATACAGCCGTTTCGCACGTTACTACGGTCTTGCCGCTGATGGTTACGGTGCAGAAACCGATGCTGTGCCATACATTGGGAAAGGCACAGACTGGCAGGACGTCATGTTGAACACAGCGATGGTATACAAAGCCAATATTGCCGTTACAGGAGGCTCAAAAAATGCATCTTTCAGCGCATCAGGTGGTTATCTGAACAAAGATGGTATTATGCGTAACAGCAGCCACGAGTCTTACAATATTCGTCTAAAAAGTGATTTCAGCTTCCTCAACAATCGTGTAACTGTAGGTGAATCTTTAATTCTTCGCCTAGCAGAGGGTAAAGGCGGTACAGATCAAGACACAATGAACGGCTTACTGCGTTTCCCTAGCGTTGTTCCTATTTTTGACTCGGAAAACGCTACAGGATGGGGTACATCTGCCGATATCAATCTTCCGAACCCTTATGCAATCTCTGAAATCAATGATATTACAAGTGAAAGCACGCAAATCTTCCTGAATGCTTACCTCCAGGCCGAAATCATCAATGGTTTGAAATACAAGCTGAATCTGGGTCTAAGAAGAAACCACACCAAAAACCGTAATTATACAGACGCATATGATCTGGGAACTTACGGGATCAACGAATCACCAGACCTTTCAGAAAGCTTCTCAAGTTTCGACTCATGGGTACTTGAAAACACATTGAACTACGACCGTACTTTCGGCAAGCACAATATCTCCGCTATGATGGGGTATTCTGCACAGAAAGACAAGAGCTATTCTTTAAATGGAAGCAACTCGGACCTTCCCAAATATATCGACACAATGACCGGAAACGTAACGACGATGAAAGCCGGAAGTTCTTTGTATGAACAGGCATTGGTTTCTCTCTTCGGACGTGTGATGTACTCTTACGATGATCGCTATCTGTTGTCTGCTTCTATCCGTCGTGACGGTTCGTCACGCTTCAAGGATGGACACCGCTATGGCAGCTTCCCCTCTGTTTCCGTAGGATGGAATATCAACCGCGAGAAATTCTTCCGCCCATTGGAGAATATCTTCGACCAAGTAAAACTGCGTTTAAGCTACGGTAAATTGGGTAATCAGGAAATGGACAGCTACTACCCTACACTGAGTGTGGTAAGTGACGGCATGAACTATCTGCAAGGCAACAGTATCTGGTTTGGTAAACTGCCTTTTGTAAACGCAGTATCTCCAGACAACCTGACATGGGAAAATACAGAAACTTACAATATCGGTCTGGATGTAACTTTACTAAATGGAAAATTGGCACTGACGGCAGATGCCTATATCAAAAATACAAATAATGTATTGCTACCGATTCCTTATGCTTCTTCCACCGGTATCAGTGGGCTCTCTATCCAGAATGCAGGACAGGTACAAAACAAAGGTATCGAAGTATCAGCTACATGGCGCAGTTCTATCGGCGATAAAGTAAACTACTACGTTGGTGCCAACTTGAGCACAGCAAATAATAAAGTTACCGAAATCACTGCAGGCGGAAAATATATGTCTATCTCCGGATATTCAGCTCACGGAGCAGGCGGACGTGGTATCAACATGTTCAAGAAAGGACATTCCATGTCTTACTTCAACCTGATTGAAACAGATGGAATCTTCCGCAGCATGGAAGAAATCGAAAACTACAAGAACAGCAAAGGCGAATTGATTCAACCAGGTGCACTGGTAGGTGATATCCGCTACAAAGACTGGAATGGTGACGGAAAGATTGACACAAACGACCAGCATGATGTAGGCAGCCCGCTTCCTAACTTTAATTTTGGTCTGAGACTGGGCGGTGACTGGAATAACTTCGACCTCAACATCTTTATTGATGGTGTAGCCGGTAACAAGATTTATAACTATCCCCGTTATTGTCTCGAGTCAGGCGCATTCAACGGTAACTTAAGCACAAATGTTGCCAACTCATGGAGACCGGACAACCCGAACGCTGACATGCCTCGTTTCTCTAAAGTAGATGGTACGGACAACAAACTGGCTTATACCGACAGATGGCTGGAAGACGGTTCCTATGTACGTTTGAAAACAATTGACCTCGGATACACTTTCCCGAAACAATGGTTACAGAAAGCAATGATTCAAAACCTGCGCATTTATGTATCTATGGAAAATCTGTTGACACTAACCAAATATACCGGTTATACTCCCGACTTGGGTGAAAGTTCTTCAACCGGTGTGAGCTACAATGTATTCTCAAGAGGAATTGACCAGGGACGCTACCCCATTCCACGTACGTTCTCTTTTGGTATCCAATTAGGATTATAAATACTAAGATTAATACACAGAAAAATGAAATTATGAAAAAGAATTGGTTATCATATATGCTTATATCAGCCCTCCTATCAGGGGCGCTGACATCCTGCAGTGACTCTTTTTTGGATCTGAAAGACCCAAACCACTTTACTAACGAAAACTTCTGGAAAGATAAAACAGATGCAGAAAGTGCATTAGCGGCAGCTTACTCGCCCATTAAATATCAGATGAACGGATATTATGGGGCATTCGACGGATGGCTGAACCTCAATAGCCGTGGAGATGATATTTTCACGATACTGAACGAAGAAGCCAGCATGTGGGATATAGCTACGTTTCAAAATTCCGCAACAACAGGGAATGACCCGTATGGTGCACTATATACAGGTATACAACGTGCCAACATTGTACTTAGATACATCGATCAGGTACCGGCAAGCGGCATTACGGAGGGCGACCGCGCCACCATCAAAGGCGAAGCCCTCACCCTACGGGCCTACCAATATTTTCTATTGGTGAGCAACTATGGAGATGTGCCTTTGCGTCTGGTTCCATCAAATGAGGATGATCCTAACAAAACGGCTTCTCCCGCATCTGAAATCTGGATACAGATTGAAAAGGACCTACTCACTGCAATCAATGATGGCAATCTGCCGGAAAGCCGTCCTGCCGAACAAAAAGGACGCATCGAAAAGGGGGCTGCCATTGCTATACTTGGAAAAGTATATGTAACACAGCAAAAATACAAAGAAGCCAAAGAGTTATTGAAAGGATTGATTGATTCATCCTACAGTCCATTCGGAACATCGGGCAAACGTTATCAATTGATGGAGAACTTCGTTGACAACTTTACTACTGCTAAAGAAAACAACGCCGAATCTGTATTCGAATTGCAATATAGTAGTGACGGAGACATGTCATGGGGTAATGAGGGTGGTATCAGTTTAGGTAGCTCACTGGCACAGTTCGTAGGACCTGCAAAATCAGGAGGATGGGCGAAGTTAATGCCCTCTGCATTCCTTGTTAGTGAATTTACAACTGAAACACGCGGCAATCGTCCCACTAAAACGATCATCAATGACAAGGGAGAAGAAGAAACGGTAACCGATACAGATCCGACCGCAGAACCCAACTCAAAATATGACAAACGTATCTACGCCAGCATGTTCTTCACTCCGAGCGAGTATGGCGATTGGGTATCGGAAGAAAACGGCTGGTACGATGGAAAGTTCTATGGTGGTCTTTTCACAATGGATGACCTTTGGACCGGAAATGCTTCCAAAATGGCAGGTGGTGCTCCTACCTTTAATGTTAGTCAGGCCACTGGCGCTCAAGTCGGTAAATTTCTCCTGAAGAAATACACCGCTCACTACGTAAAATCAAAAAGTGCCGATAACATGGGTAATATAGAAGGAAGAGCAAACAATGTACGCATTATACGTTTCGCAGAAGTATTATTGCTCTATGCTGAAGCCTGTGCTAAAGAGGTAGACAAAGACCAAGCCAACTGGGCATTGAACGAAATTCGCCAAAGAGCTGGTTTGCCGAAAAAAGAATTCCCACAAAGTGATCTGATGAAAGAAATTGAACATCAATGTCTACTGGAATTCTTCGGTGAAGGACATCGTTTCGATGACTTGAAGCGCTGGTATTCAACCATTCAAATCCAGGCAATATTTAAAGGAAATGATAAACAGGGTGCAACCAATTTCAGAGAAAAACATAAATATTTCCCTATTCCAGCAGGAGAGCTCAACAACTCATCTGTAGAACAGAATAATTTGTGGAAATAATTAAGAATACTATAAGAAACGATTTTATGAAAAAGATATATTTATTTTTAAGCACATCATTGTTCCTGCTACTGGGAGGTATCACAGCTTGTGATGATAACAGTCTGAGTCATGATGAAGTGAATATTCCGGATCCGGTAGTCATTTCAGACGAAGACGACGGTATTTCAGCGGAACCAACTACCGGGTCGGTTATCAGAATCCTGCCTGAAAGTAAACATCAGGAAATAGATGGTTTCGGATGTAATTTCGGATGGGCGGAAGCTGTATATGGATGTACAAAACGTGAACAGCTCATGGACGAATTATATGGCGAAAATGGATTGAGATTTAATATCTATCGTGGAGAAGTATGTGCTTCATCCGCATCCACAGACGGCAAAACTTTCAATTTCAAAACTGAAGAAAACTATCATCTGGGAGCACATTCTGCTGAACAAAAAGCACTGTTGAGTGCAGATAGCGAAAAATATAAGGAATATTCGCAGTTGTGGATTATCGACTATTTGTGCAAGAGAAAACTGATGGATATCTATTATTTCTTCTCTGTATGGACTCCTCCAATCGTATGGAAATCTTTTGGTGTGGGCGAAGAAGTCAGCGGTGGAAGTGGCTCTTTCAACAGTGAATACAGCAAAGAATATGCCGAGTTCCTAACCGGCTTTGCAAAAGCCTTTAAAAACAAATTTGGTATCAATGTCTACGGTATCTCCGGTTGGAATGAGCCCGACCAAGCCATGGGTGGATGGGACGGATGTTTGTGGGGTAATCAGCAAATGGCAGATTTTACAATCAAAAACCTACGTCCGGAACTGGATAGACAAGGCTTACAGGATACTAAAATTGTTTATGGAGAATTGCCTTGGTGGGCAAATGCCGTAACATGGGTAGAAACTTCATTAAAGAATAACCCGGAATTAGTGAATGCCAACATTGTGGCTGCAGGACATGGTTACTCTACAGTTGACTCCAATATCCTGCCAATGACAGCAGCCCAGGAAAAGGGTATACATGTATGGCAAACAGAAACCTGTGATGACAAAACCCGTGATGAGACTTGGAATGATGCAATGAAATGGGCAAAGAACTATCACGACTACCTGACGAAAGCACAGACCAGTGCCGTCGTATGGTGGGCAGGAGCACGTTACTGTACGTCAACGGGAGAAAACTTGCTTCAAACCGACAAATGGGATTTTAGTGATTCATACTACCGTGTAGACCGCTACTACTCTATCGGACAATTTTCCAGATATATCGAAAGAGGTTCCATACGCGTGGATGTAGAAACCGCCTCAACAACGGCAAACAGAATTCCGAGAGATTTAAGTGCGTCGGCATATATCAAAGACAATGCATATACCATTGTATTGGTGAACAAATCAAAAACCACAGGCTTTGACGCTTTGCTGGAAATAGAGGGCAAAGAATTCGATAGCATGGTTTCATACACTTCCAATTCCAGTGTAAAATGGTTGCGTAAGAAACTGAATCCTTCTTCGACAGGCAAACGTTCCGTGAATGTTCCCAAATACAGTGTAGTAACAATCACCGGAAAGTTCAAATAAAACAATCCGCCAACTCGAAAGAGGAACAATTAAGTTATGTATTGTCAATAAAATGATTCCGGATTCTTTTATCGGATCTGGAATTATTTTATAAAGAAATAGTATTATGAGTAGAACTTATGACAATAGATTGCGTCTTCTCAAAAAAGCGCATGAAACTCTGATAACCCGCCCAAACAACATGATTCTTCCGGGCAATGGGATTTTTGAAAGATACGAATATCCGGTTTTAACAAACGAGCACGCTCCCTTGGAGTGGCGTTATGATCTGAATCCGGAAACGAATCCATACCTAATGGAACGAATCGGTGTGAATGCCACCATGAATTCGGGAGCCATTAAATGGAATGGAAAGTATCTGATGATAGTACGTGTAGAAGGAAACGATCGGAAATCGTTCTTCGCCATCGCTGAAAGCCCTAATGGAATAGATAATTTCTGTTTCTGGGAGTATCCGATAGAATTACCCGACACAGACCCGGCAGAAACAAACGTCTATGATATACGTCTGACAGCCCATGAAGACGGCTGGATTTATGGTATTTTCTGCAGCGAAAGCCTTGATCCCAACGCTGCGCCGGGTGATCTGTCCTCTGCCGTAGCCAAAGCGGGTATTGTACGTACCAAAGACCTGAAAAATTGGGAACGACTGCCCAATCTGATCGCTAAAAGTCAGCAACGGAATGTGGTATTGCATCCGGAATTTGTAAATGGCAAATACGCTCTATACACACGTCCGCAAGATAACTTTATCGATGCCGGAAACGGCGGAGGTATCGGCTGGGCACTGATAGACGACATCACCCACGCAGAAATAAAAGAAGAAACCATTATTAACCACCGCCATTATCACACGATTAAGGAGGTAAAGAACGGTGAGGGTCCCCATCCTATCAAAACCCCCAAAGGATGGCTGCACCTGGCCCACGGAGTTCGCGCATGCGCTGCCGGTCTGCGTTATGTGCTCTATCTGTACATGACTTCTTTGGAAGACCCGACAAAGAGCATTGCCGAACCGGGCGGTTTCTTATTAGCCCCTATGGGAGAAGAGAGAATCGGCGACGTATCCAATGTACTTTTCTCTAACGGGTGGATTGCAGACGAAGATGGAACAATGTATATCTATTATGCCTCTTCCGATACTCGTATGCATGTAGCAACTTCGACCATAGACAGGCTGG